>WNFL01012101.1_pt2:0-235000 | contig 236266 bp, 182 predicted proteins | sample 5400361 | NCBI WGS metagenome assembly WNFL01 (sample SAMN13153351, study PRJNA577476) | soil metagenome | isolation source: 40 cm soil on Douglas fir-dominated hillslope | place: USA:California | collected 2013-09-17
GGAAGCGTCGTTGACTTGCGCGGCAAATAGCGAGCGGCCAAATGTTTCCGCCTGCGCCTGCACTGCCGCCTGATTCTGGGCCGCCGCATTTAAAGCGTCACGCTGTTGCTGTAACTCGGTGGGCGTTGCATTCCGGCCGTAGGCGCCCAGATAGAAGTTGTTGACGAAGTGTTCCGTCCGCTCATTGTCCGACGCTGCCGTGCCGTAGAGATTCGCCACCAGGGTTTGAAACTCACCGCTCACTTCAAACGCATTGCACACATTCACGCGGCTGCCGGCAGCTTGCCCCGTCCAAAAGCCCAACCCACTGTCGTCCGGTCCGCGCTGTAAGTACGCATAGTAGAGGTCGGTCACGTATTGAACGTCTGTTCGAGCCGGGGGCAACGTTTCGTAGTAGGTAGAAGTAAACAAGGACCGCGCGATCTGGTTAGCGACAGTCTGCAACTGCGCCTGACTCTGCGCGCCCGCCGCTGCCAGTTGATTGATTCCGTCCTGCAACTCCGGCGCGCTCGGGTCTCTTTGTTTTGCCCCGTAGTTGGGATCTGTTTCTCGGTATCCATCGAGGGAGAGTCGTACCTGATTACTTCTGGGAAATGGGTTGTGTTACAGACCGAGCACGACTACGCATCGATGGGGAAACTGGGTAAAAACGTTGACGTCCGGCTCTACGTGCTGAGTCACACGTGAACGAAGAGTTTGAGAAATTCCGCGGCGGAATCTATAGCAACGATAGTTGTCTGTCAACGGAGACTCGGAGTTATTTTCGTAAACATGGGATTGAAAAAAGGAAAAGCTGCCGTGATTCCCGCGGGTAATCGGTATAGCGTTTTCGTGCAGGGAGATAGTGAAGGCACGGCCGCAGTTAAGTTAGACACACTCTCGTCCGAACGTTTACCGTAAACCACCGCTTCACTGGGGCGATTCTTCTCCTTCGTGACAATCACGCAATGTTCCTCTGCTGAAATACACATCCGGGAGGTGACGCGAATGATTTATCGAACGTTAGGCAGCACCGGAGAAAAGGTCTCGGCGCTTGGAGTGGGCGGCTGGCATCTCGGCTTGAAGAACGTCGATGAGAAGCTGGCAATTCGCATTGTTCGTTCGGCGATCGATGGCGGCATTAACTTCCTCGACAACAGTTGGGACTACAACGAAGGCGAGAGTGAGTTGCGCATGGGTAAGGCGCTACGCGACGGCTATCGCGAACGTGCTTTTGTGATGACCAAGATCGATGGCCGGTCCAAAAAAGAGGCGACGAAGCAGCTTGATGAATCTTTGCGCCGCCTGAATATCGACTACATTGATCTGGTGCAGCACCACGAGATCATTCGTTTTGAAGATCCCGACCGCATCTTTCATGCTGGTGGTGCGAACGAAGCCCTGGTTGAAGCGCGCGACGCGGGCAAGCTTCGCTACATCGGCTTCACCGGCCACAAAGATCCACGCATACACCTTCACATGCTCGAGGTCGCCGAAGAGGACGGGTTCAAGTTTGATACGGTGCAAATGCCTCTGAATGTCATGGACGCTCACTACCGCAGTTTCGAAAAGCAGGTTCTACCGGAGTTAGTAAAACTTCAGATGGGCGTACTCGGAATGAAAAGCATGGCTAGCGGCATACTGTTGAAGTCGAACACCGTAACGCCGACTGAGTGCCTACACTACGCGCTGAACTTGCCGACGTCAGTTGTAATTACCGGCATTGAGAGCATGGAGATTCTCGACCAGGCATTCGCGGCGCTCGAATCATTTCATCCGCTCAGCGAAGAGGAACGCGATGCCCTACTCGCGAAGACTCGCGACGCCGCAGCGAAGGGCCAGTTCGAGCCCTTCAAGACCTCATCAATTTTTGACGCCACCGCTACCAACCCCGCCTGGCTCGGTGACGAACCACAGGAAATCCGCGAGCTCGTGCCTGCGTGAGTCCTGGGGAGTTGACGAAAGCCCGTGGTGAACCTCAGTCCGCGGAGCGGACGGCGGCAGGGTTTTCGATGCGCTCCCCTACCCTCGTTTAAGCCACAAGCTGAAAGTGCCCCGCGACCGCTTCTGCGTTTTCCTCAATGGTTCGATTTCCATCGACCTTTAACAATGGAAGCTGGAGTGCGCTCGCTTCTGCTTCAATCCACTTTGCGAATCGAGTATCACGTTCCATCCAATTGTGAAACGCTGCTTCAGGGTTACTGCATTGCGCTACAACACCCTGCGCCCAGTCACGTTCAGCGTAGTGTGTTCTTTGGAAATCAGCAGTAGGGATTACCCATATCGCACGACTCGGGTCCGACAACACGCTGGCCACCTCTCCCGGTAAAAGAGCTGTACCTTCAACCAATAAAGGACGCTCCGGAAGTGACAGTACATCTTCAAGAATCATCGTGAAGTGTTCCTGGTAACAACTGATTGAGTCTCGCACGAGGCTGTCAAGGTTTTGCATCCACCGTTCATCGCACGAAGACGCGAGCCACTTCATCAAGGTAGGGTGACGAATGGGATCGAACTCGTGCGCTTGACGGTCAAATGCTTCATCAACGTGGTAAACATCCAGGCCAAAGCGGCTCGCGATGACGTCGCTGATCGAACTCTTGCCTGCGCAGGGAGAGCCTCCCAGCCAAAATACGTGCTCCAATTTATGCTTTGAGTCACTCATACCAACCGAATCAGCATTTAGACAATTCTTATCTGACCCCTTTGATTTCGAAGTTGGTTATTGGATGGATTTCCCAGGCAGTGGCGCGCCAGTTTCCGGCGCGGCCGGGCGCGTTGTTTTCCGATTCGCCGGCGTGATGTGAGTCGTAGAGGAGCCAACCCTCGAATGAACACCAATGGCTCAACATTGCGCTTCGCAGAGTCTCTTCGGACCAATCACGTCCCTGCTGTCTGGCCCATTCCTGCATTCTCGGAGTTATCTCCAACACCACTTGCTCCGTTGGCGACGCATCCGGTCGCAATCCGACGTGAATATGTATGTCACGGTTGCATGGCACGTAGCAGTTTGATAACTCGATGGGACCTTTCGCAATGGAGATCACGTACCCTTCTGCCCTCGCCGCCCGAGTCGCGGACCAGCGACTATGGTCATCTCCCGCTTGCAACATCTTCTCGAGCGTCACGGTGGTATCGAAATCCGCGGGTTGGGGAATCGCAGTGCGATTTTTCAAACGATGCAGTTCGCGGCGCTCTCTGGAAAACGCAAAGCCGGACGCAGGGCAATGATCTTTAAGGATAAGTGCACCAGCGGCTAACAGCGCAGCTGAGAAAATGAGAACAAGAGCGATTCTGCGTGATTGTTTCAAGAGGTGGATTATAAGCGGCGAGATGCCCCAACGGGGCGTTTGCCTCAAAAGTCCGAGAGTCTTACTCTCATTAGCGCCGGGCTTCAGCCCGGTGACCAAAGACCGTGAGAATCATTGGAACCGTTTCAACGGCAATGACATACTTGACTCATCCACGCAGGTATCCGATCTAAAGTCCGCGAAGCGGACGTTGGCATGAAGCCTGGGGTGGAGCGCAGCGAAACCCCAGGATCGCGAATCGCAGAATAATCAAAGCCCGCGGAGCGGCCGACAGTCGAATCATCACGATTCACGTTCTAATCGAACCTCTATCGGCCGCTTCGCGGGCTCCGCTGTATTTGGTGTTGATGATCCTGGGGTTCCGCTACGCTCCACCCCAGGCTTTATGCCGTCGTCCGCTCCGCGGACTTTAGATCGGATACCTGCGTTGATGAGTCAAGTATATTATTACCGTTTCAACGGTTTCTCCGTGTCGTTTTGCAAGGCAAATCCTTCGTACTCAATCGCCCGAGGGTTTTGAGACGAAGAGTAAACCGTTAAAACGGTTCACTCTTCTCGTCGTCTGGTGTCACCGGGCTAAAGCCCGGTGTTAATAAGAGGTGCCCTTTCGGACTTTTGAGGCAAGCCCGTTTGTGGCATTCATAAAAACCCCACTGCCAATAACCGCATTTTGAGTTTTGAGGCAAGAACCTCCATTTCACCCAAAAACAAGGAGACTTTGCTCGTGTAGCTGATGTCCTTACACCTGTATATGGAGTCTTTGCACCTGTATATGGAGTCTTTGCACCTGTATATGGAGTCTTTGCACCTGTATATGGAGTCTTTGCACCTGTATATGGAGATGGAGTCTTTGCACCTGTATATGGAGTCTTTGCACCTGTATATGGAGTCTTTGCACCTGTATTTGGAGTCTTTGCACCTGTATATGGAGTCTTTGCACCTGTATTTGGAGTCTTTGCACCTGTATTTGGAGTCTTTGCACCTGTATTTGGAGTCTTTGCACGTGTATTTGGAGTCTTTGCACCTGTACGCGGGGTCTTGCAAGCCGGACGTCGTCGCCGTGTGTTTATAGTTACATCAGGGGCTCCTCATTTCCGAATTCCTGAATAGCGCTGCCGATTGCTCCAGGTATTACTTCGTACTATATTCCCTTCGTTTCCCCCAATGGCTTATCGGAATTGTTTCTTCACCGGTCGAGTGAATACTGGAGGTGTGAGCAATGGTCAAGGAAATGATTGAGGGAACCTTTCGTCAAACGAATCTGCCGAACGAGTCGCCGGAATACCTTGCCAAGCGCGAGGAGTTGCGGCTGGCTGAAATTGAATTACTAAACACGCGTGAAAGAGTTGCCGAGCTTCGCCGCTCACTGCCAGAGGGCGCGACGATTCAGGATTACCAGTTTCTTGAAGGTCCAACGAAACTTGACGATGGTGATATGCCGGCAAAGAACGTACGGTTAAGCGAACTGTTCACCAACCCTGATCGTTCGCTCGTGATTTACCATTTCATGTATGGCAAGAAGCAAACCAGCCCGTGCCCGATGTGTACCGCCTGGATCGATAGTTTCAATGGAATTGCTCCTCACCTCGCGCAAAATGTTGACCTCGCGATTGTCGCGGCGGCTGATCTGTCCACACTGCGCGCGCATGCGCGAGAAAGGGGCTGGGACAAGCTGCGTCTGTTAAGCGCCGGGGACAGTACCTTCAAGTACGATCTTGGCAGCGAAGATCGGGAAGGACGACAGGACTCGACGATTTCAGTTTTCACGCGAGATGGTAATGGCACGTTGCGGCATTTTTACAGCGGCCATCCCTGGCTGGCAAACGATGTCAAAGAGCGGGGCATTGATGAGTTGAACCCGATTTGGAATGTGATGGACCTGACGCCCCAGGGACGCGGGACATTCTATGCATCGCTTGACTACGGAACAAAAGTGCAAACGGCTCGCGGCTGAGGAATTGCACGAAAGCGCTGAAGGCGCGGAATAAAATCGATTTGAAGCGAGCGTGTCGCATGCATCGATTAGTCCCGCGCTTTCAGCACTTGTTGACTTGAAAAACTGCTACTTTCCTGGGCCGTGGCCCAGGCTATTACGTTCCGCGCCGTCGGCGCTTAAGACTTCCGTTCGATCAGGCTATCTATTTACGCCTTGTCGTAGACTGCGATGGTTTTAAATCGCTTGCCCTTCGCATCGGTCCCGGTGGTGGTGACGGTGCGGCTCTTGCCGTTGGCTGTGACCACGATTCGCCCGCTGACTGTTACCTTGCCGGCTTTCTTGCCTGTTAGGGCCAGGGTTCTGGCGCCAATTTTTCTATACGAACGAGTGTCCGCCGTGGGATCGCCCACCAGATCGTAATCCTTGCCGTCAAACTTTCCGGTCCATTCGTTGTGCGTCGCGTTGCCGTCGCCGTCGGTACCGTCCACTGTGACTTTGATTTGATCACCAACAGCCTCGTAGACGACCGTGTGGTTCTTTGCTGCACCGGCGGCAATCTTTGATTTTGCCTCGTTTAATTTCCAGGTGCCCATGTGCAAATTCTGGGCAAAGCACATTGGCCCCATGAACAGGGCTAGTCCGAACGCTAATAGAATCATTCTTGGTTTCATACTTACCTCCAGGAGAATAGGTAAAAGAGATTTTGCGCGCGCAGTCTATTGCTCAATCCTGTTTTATGCAATAGGACTTTTATCAGTCCGCGAGGTTAACGAATGATAGTAGACGGACTGCGACAACTCGGGGCGCGGATAAAGAACGCAGAGTCGTAGTCCTCCCAGCGGGGTGCGGGAGCCAAACGCCGGCTTGCCAAACCCGACATCCAATCACACCCTTCCCTCACCTCCTCGCATACAAGAATTCTTGCATGGACACTCCACCAGGTGTATAAGCCTTGCGATTCCTCGTCCCATTCATCGGAGGTCCACACCCATGAAACGAACCCTGACCTAACAGGGTTGCTGATGTTCGACTCCGAGCATTTCATTGGACTCCACCTGGTCAGAATTAACAACTGGGAGATTCATCCAGTGCTCAAACTGGAGTTCTGTGAAACGGGAAACGACTGCACCGCTGGTAATGATGCGGGCTGGAAGTCGCTTGACGATCTGCCATAAAACATTCGCTGAGCGCTGAAGCGCCATTCCCCTCCGTTGTTTTTTGAACCAACCTCGACTGTACTGATGCAGCTTCCTTTGGTTCTCATTCACACCGCTGCTTTAGCGGGTTGTTCGCATCCCTACAAGTCGTACGCGATCACGCTTCCTGAGTGTTATCCTGATGCCCCGCACTCAAGATGTTGAGGGTGTGAAGGAGATTCTGGCACCACTTCGTGGTGCAAATCTTTTTCATCTATTCCGGTGGTTTTCGCTTCGCTTCAACCACCGGCTACTATCTGCCAGCCCTCCGGGCTGATGCCCAACGAGCATGACGAATAACAACGACAGGGTTGATATCGAGGACGGCCCAGTCACCGTAACTCCGGTCAACCGTCTCCGGGGCGAGTTGTGCCTGCCGGGAGACAAGTCCATTTCACATCGCGCCGCGATGATCGCCTCCATCGCGCACGGCGAGTCGATACTGGAGAATTTTTCATCCGCACAAGATTGCGCAGCCACACTGGATTGCCTGCAAGCGCTTGGCGTTCGCGTCGAAAAGGATGGTTCTACTATTACGATCTTCGGGACCGGAGCTTCCGGTCTTCAGAAGCCGGCGGAAATTCTGAATGCCCAAAACTCAGGAACGACCATGCGTTTGCTGTCAGGCATTCTGGCAAGTCAACCGTTTGAAACAACTATCACCGGAGACGATTCTTTGTTGAGTCGTCCGATGAAACGAGTTGCTGAGCCACTGCGCCTGATGGGAGCAGAGGTTGTGTTAGCGGCCAACGGCTGCGCGCCGCTGCGCATTAAAGGGCAGCGTCCATTGCGGGCTGTAGAATATCAACTGCCCATAGCCAGCGCGCAAATCAAATCCGCGGTGCTGCTGGCAGGCCTTGCCGCAGACGGAATCACTACCGTTGAGGAACCAGCGCCAACCCGGGATCACACAGAGCACCTGTTAAGCGAATTCGGTGCGCGGATCGAACGTAATGGGAAAAGGATCAGCATTCGAGGTGGCGCGGAATTAAGCTCTCGCAGGCTTTTCGTTCCGGGAGATATTTCTTCGGCCGCGTTTTTCATCGCCGCCGCCGCTTCCCTTCCCGGTTCCGATCTCTTGATTCGCGACGTCGGACTCAACCCCACTCGCACAGCTTTCTTATCAGCTCTTCGAACGCTTGGCGCAGACATTGTTGTGTCGGACGAGCGTCTCGAAGGTGGCGAGCCAGTGGGTTCGCTTCGCATTCGGAGCGACACATTAAAGGAATCGCGATCACTCGAGATTTCCGGTGCGGAAATTTCAAATTTGATTGACGAACTTCCCTTGCTGGGCTTCGTCGCGGCCAGTCTTGGCTGCAAGATGACATTGCGCGACGCCGGCGAGTTGCGCGTTAAGGAATCGGATCGCATTGCGGCCACTGTTGCGAATCTCGTGCGCATGGGCGCGCATGCAGAAGAGCGTGCTGATGGTTGGCTCATCGAAAGCACGGGCAAGTTGCACGGCGCCTCCCTCTCTGCGTTTGGCGATCATCGGATTGCTATGGGCTGCGCAGTGGCTGCCCTCTCCGCTCAAGGTCCTTCTCAGATCGAAGGTGCGGCGAATTCCGTTGACGTGTCGCTGCCGGAATTCTGGAGACTTCTGAAGAGCGTCTCGCATTAGCGGATGTAACCTTAATCAATAGGACGAGCTCTTCTGGGACCGCGGGCGTCCCACCCGCAAATGAGCACGAAGCGCGAAAATTAAGCCATGAATCATCGAAGGTATAGTCATCGCGAAGCAGTGCGGGCGGGACGCCCGCGGTCCCAGAAGTTCCCTGGACTTTTGATCTGTTTCGAATTTGGTCGTGCTTCAACCCAAGTAACAACCTGAGCACCATCAACGGAGGCGCCTATTGCTTTTCGCCTGCAGTGAGGTCAGAATCTAGCCGAAGCCGACTCCAATTATCCCAATTATTAAGAGGCCCTTCTAATGACTATTCTTCATGATGATAGTGCAAGCGCGTCGGCGAGTGTCAGTGAATTGACGAGCGGTCGCGACGCCTCCATTCCCCTGAGTAGGAATGAACACCTCCTGCGCTGGGTTGAGAAAATGGCGCAGCTCACTCAGCCCGCTACCATCCACTGGGTGGACGGCTCCGTGGAAGAAGACGAGTTGCTCAAAGCGCAGATGGTCGCGGCTGGTACGTTTATAAAACTCAATGAAGAGCTATGGCCCGGCTGTTACTACGCGCGCTCAGACGCAACGGACGTTGCCCGAGTGGAAGACCGCACCTTTATCTGTTCGCTTTCTAAAGACGGAGCTGGTCCGACAAACAACTGGGAAGAGCCGTACCAGATGCGGCGCAAACTCAAGGAGCTATTTCAAGGTTCAATGCGCGGACGCACGATGTATGTGCTGCCGTTCAGCATGGGCCCGGTCGGTTCGCCCATGTCGCAGATCGGCGTGCAACTTACTGACTCGCCTTACGTGGTAGTTAACATGCGGATCATGGCGCGCATCGGACTGCCCATCTACGCGGAGATCGATAAGGACGCGAAGCGCGTAGTGCCGTGCATGCATTCGGTCGGGGCGCCACTCGCTCCCGGACAAAAGGACGTGCCCTGGCCCTGCAACAAAGAGAAATACATCGTTCATTTTCCTGAGACGCGTGAGATATGGTCATACGGTTCCGGTTATGGCGGCAACGCGCTGCTTGGCAAAAAGTGTTTCGCGCTGCGCATCGCTTCCAACATCGCACGCGATGAGGGTTGGATGGCAGAACACATGCTGATCGTCGGCGTCGAAGATCCAAAAGGCGAAAAGACTTACGTCACCGCAGCTTTTCCGAGCGCATGCGGCAAGACAAACTTCGCCATGCTGATTCCGCCGGCGGGGTTTGAAGGTTGGAAAGTTTGGACGGTAGGAGACGACATCGCCTGGATCAAGCCGGACGCTAACGGCCGTCTGCGCGCTATCAATCCCGAAGCCGGCTTCTTTGGCGTCGCGCCTGGCACCTCAGAGAAGACAAATCCAAATGCGATGGCGACGCTTGCCACGAACAGTATCTTTACCAATGTAGCGCTCACGCCCGAAGGCGGAGTTTGGTGGGAAGGCATGACTGATGAACCGCCGGCCGAGTGTCTCGATTGGCAAGGCAGGAAGTGGACGCCGCAAATCGCGAAAGAGACTGGGGCGAAAGCCGCCCATCCCAATGCGCGCTTCACTGCCCCGGCGAAACAGTGTCCAACCATTGATCCCGCCTGGGAAGATCCCAACGGCGTGCCCATCAGCGCGATAATTTTTGGCGGCCGGCGCGCCACCACAATGCCCCTGGTCTATCAGGCGTTCAATTGGAGCGCCGGCGTTTATGCAGGCGCGACTATGGGATCCGAGATGACTGCCGCCGCCGCGGGCACAATCGGCAAGGTGCGGCGTGACCCGATGGCCATGTTGCCCTTCTGCGGTTATCACATGGGCGACTATTTCCGGCATTGGATCCGGATGCAGCGCTCGTTGAGCGAGACGCCGCGTATCTTCCACGTAAACTGGTTTCGCAAAGATGACGAGGGAAACTTCATGTGGCCCGGCTTCGGCGAAAACATGCGTGTGCTGAAGTGGATCGTTGACCGGGCTCGCGGACGCGCCCTGGGTAAGGAGACGCCGATCGGCTGGGTGCCTCACTATGAGGACGTGGAGTGGAAGGGTCTGGATTTTCCCCGAGATAAATTCGATGCGCTGCAGGATTTCGACCGCGTTGCCTGGCGCAATGAAGTACTCGGACACGAAGAATTGTTCCTCGATTTGCACGACCGCCTGCCACCGGAAGCGGTCTACGAGCGTGAACTGTTGATTTGCCGGCTCTAGTAGGCTATGGATCGGGCTTTCTACTTGTGGTCCACTGGCCGATCCGAACAATAACAAACTCGGCGGGTCTTAGCGGCGCAATGCCGACCAGGCAGATCAGGCGACCGTTGTCCAGATCGTTTTGCGTCATCGTCGAGCGATCGCATTTTACCCAATAAGCCTGTTCAGGCTTGTTACCCACGTACGCACCGCGCTGAAATTCGTTTTGCAGGAAGTCTTCAATCGTTCGCCGGACATTGCTCCAGAGTTGCTCCCCATTAGGTTCGAACGCGGCAAACTTTGTCCCTCGATCGATCTCGCGTTCAAGCCAGGTAAGGTAACTTTTCGACCAATGTGAGACATAAAATCGCCGCGGCAGAATAGCTCGAAGAATACTGCTGAGGAAGATGTTCATTGGTGATACTGGTGCACTAAAAAAGGGAAACCAGTCAACTGGTTCCCCTCTTCGGTACTGATGCACTTATTTGTGTCTGAACGACTGCTTAAGCGCTGGCAACAGTGACGTGCTTCTCGATCATGCGGGAGATCGACTCTTTGCTGGTTGCTCCAACGACACGCTCGACTTCCTTGCCGCCGCTGAAGAGAATCAGGGTTGGGATTCCCTTGATTCCATAACGTTGCGCCGTTGAGGTGTTGTCATCAACGTTCACTTTTACGACACCTGCGCTCTCACCAAACTGCTCGGCAATAGCATCAATAGTTGGGGCCAGCATGCGGCAGGGGGCGCACCATGCCGCCCAAAAATCTACCAGCACCGGCTTGCTTGATTGCAGCACGTCCTTCTCGAAGGAGCTGTCTGTCACTTCCGAAACTTTCTCGCTCATCTTAAATCTCCTCTGCCCTCATTCTCTCTCTGGTTAAGACAGGCATCCCTGCCTGTGAGTTATTAAATTACAGACTGGAAAGTCTGTTCCGCTATTGTCGTTGTCCTTCAATGAAACTCTTCAGCACCCGCGCTCGCGAAGGATGGCGAAGCTTTCTCAGTGCCTTGGCTTCTATCTGACGAATACGTTCGCGGGTAACATTAAAGTCCTGCCCGACCTCTTCGAGTGTGCGCTCGTGTCCTTCCCGGTCCAACCCGAAGCGCATGCGTATGACACGCTCTTCGCGCGGGCTGAGTGTTTGCAAGACATCACCGGTAATCTCGCGCAGGTTTGAAGTGATTACGCGCTCGGCGGGACTGGTGCTCGATTTGTCTTCAATCAGATCGCCGAGTTGCGAATCGCCACTTTCGCCGATGGGTGTCTCGAGTGAAACGGGTTGCTGCACCAGCTTGCGCGCTTTGCTGACCTTCTCGACAGACATGCCCATCTTCTTGGCTATTTCTTCAGTCGTAGGTTCGCGGCCCAACTCGCGCACCAGTTCACGCGAAGTGTTTCTGAGTTTGTTGATTACTTCAATCATGTGCACAGGAATCCGGATCGTTCGAGCCTGATCCGCAATCGCACGCGTGATTGCCTGCCGAATCCACCAGGTTGCGTAGGTCGAAAATTTGTAGCCACGGCGCCATTCAAACTTATCCACACCCTTCATTAAACCGAGGTTGCCCTCCTGAATTAAGTCCAGGAATTGCAAGCCGCGGTTCTGATACTTCTTGGCAATGGAAACTACCAGTCGCAAGTTGGCTTCGGTCAGCTCGTGCTTAGCCTGTGCGGCCTGCGCTTCGCCGGTTACGATCATCTGGTGTGAACGTTTGATCTCGAGCGGTGAAACGTGGTGTTCAGCCTCAATATCCTTTAGCCGGCGTTTGCCCGCGGATATTAGTTTCTTTAGTTCTTTGACTTCATCCGCCTTGATTCGCTTCCTGGTAAGCTTTGCGGTGTTCGCTTCAATCTCTCGTTCCAGCGTACGTGTTTCGCGATGCATCGTAGCGATCGCATTGATCAGGCGCTGTCTGACTGCTTCCTTCAAGTGAAGCAGGCCGATCTCATGCACGATCTCAAGGCGGGTACGCGCAACTTTGCGACGCAGCCGAGTTAATTTTTTTGACGCCTTACCGCGTCTCAGTTTTTGCTCGGCGTTAAGCTGGCCAAGCTCCTTAAGACCACGTTTATAGAGCTTGCGAATGTTGCCGATGCCTTCGATCGTCCAGGCCAGATACTCCTCGGTCTTATCCTCATGCTCCTCGGTTTCCATCTGATCCGAGAATACCACCACGTCGCGAATGCCAAGTGTGCCCGCTTCTAACTCGGTGCCAACCTTCAACAGCTCTGCAACTGCCATTGGCGAACGTGTGATTCCCTTTTGGGCTCGCTTCTGTCCCCACTCTATACGCTTGGCAATCGATACTTCCTGCTCTCGCTTGAGAAGTGGCACAACTCCCATTTCGCGCATATAGACGCGCACGGGATCCGAAGTCTTGTCCAGTTCCCCAGCCGAAAGGTCTAATTCCATTTCTTCCGGAGCCGAGTCGTCGTCTTCCGCCTGCGCCGCCGAAGAAGAAGCATCGCCGATTACCGGCTCGTCAGTTTCGTTTCCGGAAATGCCGGCAGTCGCCAGCTTCTCCAACACCTCATCGATATCCTCGATCGATACGGCATCTTCCAGGAGTTCCTCATGAGCCCCTGAAAAATTCGGCTTAACCGAATCCATTGGCTCAACTCCATCAGAATCTTTCTGAAGCCTACTCAATTGAAGACCGTCCTTTCATGTCATGCGAGACTTGCTTCTATGTAGAGAGCCATCTCGCCGCAAGAACTCTCTACTGAATTTCAATTCTTCCGCGCACTTCTTCCGGGCACCGCATTAGTAATACGAGTCCCGGGTAATACTAGTTTCCGGCCGCCGCCAGCTGCGGTTTCCTAACTTGCTTCCGTTTGGGAACTGCAGTACTGACACACGGCTGCAAGCGCGACACAACATCCTTTATCGTGATGTTAGCCAGCACCCGCTCAACCGCTGTGTCTACTTCATCCAGCACCTCGTTTAGCACCGTCCCAATATTCACCCCTACTGGGCAATCACGATTCGGCGGATGACGGTGCAAAGAGAAGACGCCACGACTCTCCACTGCCTGGTAGATATCTAGCAATGTAATCTGCTCCGGCACGCGCGCCAGTTTGGACCCACCCATAGCACCTGACTGCGAAACTACGAGATTGGATTCGGCCAACTCACACAGCATTCGCCGAATGACAACGGCATTTGTGTTGACACTTTCGGCTACATGCTCGGATTTGATGGGTTCATCATCAGCCCACGCCATCAGCGTCAGGACGTGAACTGCGACTGCAAACCGGCTACTGGTCGACATAGGTAAATAAACTTGGTTAATCGTCTGTAACCAATATAGTTACAGTTGCTCGATTTGTCAAGACCCATCTTCGGCGCGAGCCCCATAAGTCCGGCCCGCCACAACAATAACGATTCTGCCGGCAAAACTTGCCAAACTTCACTTCCCTGAAGTTTTGCCAGGAGTTTGGCTGCTTATCAAGGCGTTGAAAGGTTGTTGAACCAAATTCGCACAAGTAGTCGAGGTCGGAAGTGAACCGTTCTAGTGCACATGCCTTTGTTGGAATCCACTCTTTCCAAGAAATACCGGTGTCTGAGGGGTTCCCCCAGTTGGCATGGGCATTGCTCCCGGGGAGATTGTTCCGTTCGACTGAAACTGCACGTTAATTACAAAGGAGAGAAGAGATTATGCTGTGGACAATTCTAGTGATTTTGCTCGTGCTTTGGTTGCTGGGATTCATCGGACACGTAGGCGGTGGCCTGATTCACCTACTGCTGGTGATCGCGCTGATCATTTTCATCATCAACATTATTTCGGGCCGGCGAACTGTTTAGCAGCAGTCTTCGTTCCCAAAGAAATTCGGCCTTGGTGTTTGATGTTTGATTGAAATTCATCAAGGCCGTTGTGTGTTCAAACAGGATGGAAATGCGCCACTTTGTGTGGCGCGTTTCTTACAGGGCCCTGGCGGCAACACGTCAGAGCATGTCCACAGAGTCAACGCTTCTTCAGCAATGGGGGAGCGTTGTCTATCTTGAATGGCGCGGCCCGTTAAGGGCCGCGACCTATTTGTGGCCCCTATATTTTCTGCTATCCCTTGATAGACTTCACTGCTAGAATCACCCAAAACTAGCGAAGGAACAACATATGCCCGAACAACGTGGCAAACAGGCGACCGCTGATGTCAAATCGGAGTGGACGCGTGCTTACCAAATTTATCTTAAAGCCCCAGGCGATCGTTACGACAAGAAGAAAGACCGCACCGCCCGCATTGATTCGGTGGCGAATGAGCTGAGACTTACACGCAAGCAGGCGAAGCGCCGGGTGAGAAACTACGAGGCCTGGCAGCGAAATATCAAAAAAGGCTTAGTCGAGCCTTAGTCCGTCACCGCACTTCCCGAACGCTGCGGCCATGGAAAATCGAAGAACCACAATTACTCTGGCCCTTATTGTCCTCATTTGTTTTTTCCTGCCCTGGGTACAAGTCAGTTGCGGCTCAAGCAGCAGTCGACTAACCGGCGTGGATCTCGCACGCGATAGTCACCATTCTCTCTGGCTAATTCCGTTGCTGATGTTGGTTATTCTTCTAGTGGCGGTTGCGCGTGCCTGGAAAAATCGGGTCTCGGCTTTGGTTCCATTCGTGGGCGGACTGGTGACCGCCTTCCTAATGAATCGGGAACGAATGAGGGCCGACGATACTTCTGGCCTGGTTACGGTAAGACTCGCTGGGTGGTTTTGGTTCGGTCTGGTAACCGCGATAGGGCTCGTAGGAGTCGCCGCATTTCGCTTTCTGAAAGGTTCGGAAAAAACCTCTTAACAACACGACGGGTAACTTCGATCTCGCCGTGGCCTTGAGATCGACAAGCGATCTCGCCTCTGGTTACAATCCTCGCATCCCCTTGCTAGTTTCAGTGACGTTCAGCCAATGGAGGCAGTATGAATTTTATTTGTCGCAGTGGACATCTGTGGACCGGTGCATTTTTGCTCGTCAGCCTGGGCCTCGCGCTCTCAACTTCGTGCACCAATAACCCAAACTCACCTGCCGTTTCCAGCACCAAGGGTACGCCGGAAGAAGCTCAGAAGTTTATCGACGATGCCGAGAAACGCCTGTTCGCTCTCAACGTCAAGTTCAGTCGCGCGGACTGGATCAAAAGCACCTTCATCACTGAAGACACGGAAGCTCTTTCCGCCAGCGCGAACGAAGAGTTGATCGCTGCAACAACCGAACTCGCCGAGCAATCGCGACGATTCGACGGACTACAACTCCCGCCTGACGTGGCGCGCAAAATGAAACTCCTAAAGTTGTCGCTGACGTTACCGGCGCCAAAAGACGAAAAAGAGCGTACTGAAGTCACCAAGCTGGCTGCCTCGTTGGAGGGCGCCTACGGCAAAGGTAAGTATTGTCCCGATGGCGATAAAGGAAAGTGTCTCAGCCTCGGCGATATGGAAGAGATCATGGGGACCAGCCGCGATCCGGAGGAGTTAAAGAAAATCTGGCTTGGTTGGCACCAGGTCTCGCCCCCGTATCGGAAAGACTACGCGCGCTTTGTCGAGCTCAGCAACAAAGGCGCGGCGGAAATGGGTTTCAAAGACACCGGGGCAATGTGGCGTGCAAAGTATGACATGGAGCCGGATGCATTCGCCGCCGAAATGGAAAGGCTGTGGCAGCAGGTCAAACCGCTTTACGATTCGCTCTACACCTACACACGTCGCAAACTTTCGGAGAAATACGGCAAGGAGACCGTTCCGCTGGACGGGCCCATTCCGGCGCACTTGTTGGGCAACATGTGGGCACAGCAATGGGGCAACATCTATCCGCTACTCAAACCGGAGGGCACGGGCGATCGCGGTTATGACCTGACGCAAATTCTCAAGTCGCGCAATACGGAGCCTAAGCAATTAGTACACTACGGCGAATCCTTTTTTACGTCGCTTGGTTTTGATCCGCTGCCGTCTACGTTCTGGGAGAGGTCCCTGCTCACAAAGCCGGTTGATCGCGAAGTTGTTTGTCATGCCAGCGCCTGGGACGTCGATTACGAAAAAGATGTGCGACTGAAAATGTGTATCCAAATCAACGAGGAGGATTTCACAACGGTCCACCACGAACTGGGACACAATTACTACCAGATGGCTTACGCAGGCCAGCCTTTCCTTTATCGCGACAGTGCCAACGACGGTTTCCACGAAGCCATTGGCGACACCATGGCCTTATCAGTGACGCCACCTTACCTCAAGCAGATCGGTCTGATCGATAAGGTGCCGGACCAGAGCGCGGACATTGGCTTTCTGCTACAGCGCGCGCTCGATAAAGTTGCCTTCTTGCCCTTTGGTTACCTGGTGGATCAATGGCGTTGGAAAGTTTTCTCAGGAGAAATTAAACCAGAAGACTACAACAAAGGCTGGTGGGATCTGCGCGCGAAGTATCAGGGACTAGCGCCGCCGGCGCCGCGCAGCGAACAGGATTTTGATGCGGGCGCCAAGTATCACGTACCGGCAAACACGCCATACGCGCGCTACTTTCTGGCGGCAATTCTACAGTTTCAATTTCATCGAGCTTTATGTCGCGAAGCTGGCTTCAGTGGGCCGCTTTATCAATGTTCTATCTACGGCAACAAACAGGCAGGCGAGAAGCTGAAACAAATGCTGGCGTTGGGACTAAGCAAGCCGTGGCCGGAAGCCTTGAAAACAATGACCGGCGAAGACAAGATGGATGCGACTGCCATTATCGACTACTTCGCGCCACTCAAGACCTGGCTCGACGAACAGAACAAGAAACCGTAGCAGGCGATCAACCTAAGGGGTCGTTCTATTTCGAGAAGGTACTATTCAACCAATAAGGACGTTAGGCGCCCACATCGAAATGCCGCGACCTTTTCGGGTTGCGGCATTTTCACATTCAATCCCTGAGACTCACTCTTCTTTTCGCTTGATAACGTCAGCAGCGAGAAAACTAATTACAACTTCCGGAGGCCAATGACGATGTTCGGTACCTTCCCTGACAGTCGCGAAATTGACGCGCGTCACCTCAGTCAAGGTAAGCGAACGTCTTCGCAATTGATCAGCAGTGCCCCGCTGGTCTTGAGTAAGATTAGATTGATCCAGGGTCGGAGCCACCGAATTAAGCCAGCCGTCGAAGGACTCCCGTAGGTACGCGGCCTTTTCTTCCCTGATCGTGTCATAGGCGCGCGCCTCAGAAGGAACGAGGGTAAGATTTTCAGATTTTTGTAAAGTCTGTTTCATTATTCACGCTGATAACATAAAGAACGTCTAATCGAGCGTGAATTCCAGTTAAGCATGTCAAAGTGTGCCCGGTTCAAGCCTCGGCTGAAACGCCTTCCCTGACTTCCGTTAAGTGTTCGGCTCGAATCTTGTCGAATTCTTCCTGCAGGGTCTGGAGTTCTTCGTCAGACAACTTTTCCAAATTCACCAAACCGGTGCGAGCGCCTTCCACTCCTTTAATCAGTTCATCAAGTTTTAGGTGGGTCGCCACTGCATCGCGGTTCTGTGTGTTTTGTATTAGAAACACGGCCAGGTACGTAAAGACGGTGGTGGCTGTGTTGACGACCAACTGCCAGGTATCCGAATAATGGAAGAACGGACCGGCCACGAGCCACAGCAGGATCAGCAGAACATTCGCAATGAACATCCATGACGAACCCAGGGCGTTGGCAGCCGCAATCGAAAATTTGCTAAATGCTTGATTCATGACAGAACTCCCCCCTGACAACGGCAATTCATAACAAAGCCGCGCGACTCGACGGTTCGTCCAGAGCCACGCGGTTGCGGCACTTTTCACTGGCAGTACCAAAAATAAATCACCGACGATCCTTTCGCTTCGCCTGATCGTCAGACAAGTACGCCTGCAGTTACTTAATTTCTTCTTTCGATCCTGATCGCCTTCTTATTTCGAAGGTGCGCTGATATTGACATCGACTTTCTTGTTGCCGCCGATGAACCGGCCGCCAAAGACCAACAGCGCCGCTACCACTATGATCACAAAAATCACCAGTACCGCTACGACCCCAGCACTACCGCTTCCGCTATCGTCTCCCATGATTGTTCTCCTTTGAAAGTTTTTAAAAAGCTTCTAGTTTAGCCGGCGGTGGTTTCACCGCCGAGGAGTGTCAGCACTTCTCCAGTGACATAACTCGAATCCACTTCGGATGCGAAAAAAACAAACGCCGGCGCGATCTCTTCCGGCTGGGCCGGACGTTTCATTGGCGTATCAGCGCCAAACTCCGCCACCTCTTTGGCCGGTTTATCGGACGCATTTAATGGCGTCCACACGGGCCCCGGCGCAACGCAATTAACACGAATCCCCTTCTCGACCAGGTTCTGCGCCAGCGACTTGGTAAACGCGTGAATCGCACTCTTCGTCGCGGCATAATCAAGCAACTCTTTGCTGCCCTCGAGACCGGTAATGGATCCGGTGTTTACGATAGCGCTTCCCTTTTTCAAATGTGGGAGGGCGGCCTTAGTCATCCGAAAGTAGCCGTAAATATTTGTCTTGAAAGTCCGATCCCACTGTTCTTCTGAAACATCTTCAAGGGATTCCTGATGCTGTTGATGTGCGGCGTTGTTGACGAGGATGTCGAGCTTGCCTAGTTTGGAAATAGTCTGGTCGACAACCCGTCCACAAAATTCGGGGTCTTGTAGGTCGCCTGAAATAGAAAATGCTGTTCGCCCCTCGTCTTCGATCGCCTGCACTGTCTCGCGCGCGTCGATCTCTTCCTCGGGCAAATATGTGAACGCGACATCGGCGCCTTCTCTCGCAAACAAGACCGCGACAGCACGACCAATACCGGAGTCGGCGCCGGTAATGAGTGCAACTTTTTCCTTAAGCTTGTCGCCTCCCTTGTACCTGGGAGCTTTGTACCTTGGGCGCGGATTTACCTTCGCTTCAATGCCCGGCTTCTTCTGGTGTTGCGCAGGCATTGGCGACTTTGGTTCCTGGAGCTGACCCATTTCACGGGCCTCAGACGTTGACCTTGCGCGCGTTGCTTTTTTCTTTGCGGGGCTACGAGAGACGGGTTTGCTTGTGCTCTTTCGCTTGCCTTGCCCGCGACTGCCGCCCGATTTTTTGGTTCTCGTTGCCATAGAAATCACACGGTCGAATTTCCTTGAAGTTCGATTCAACTCTGCAAATGCCGCGCCCGAGATGGCCTGATGAAATCCGCGGGCCTCCAGCAGATGGCCCAAGTTGAGTTAAATGAAGGAACAAAACGGTGGCATCACGATTGCCGAGGGCATGATTGAAGGATTCAGAGAGATTGAAAGGTGGTCTGTAACTAAACAAGGCCTCTTCGGAGATGTACAGGAATCCTACACAGGTCACGCAACCATGGAGTTCACACTTGAGGAGAGAGCAGTGCCAAACAAAAAAGGAAACGGCAAACGAGAATTGATTGATACGGGGACGGACAAACGCTATGTGCGCCGCGACGGCGAGGGACAGTTCAAAGAATCCGATGATCAGGGTCGCTCGCTGGCTCGGGACGTCAAACAGTACGCGAAAACTACGGTGAAGTCAGGCCAGGGCGATCGGGGCGATCAAAAACGAAAATGAATTTTCGATTAGTAACACGAGCGTCGCTCCCATTCCTGTTTCAATGACAAAGCTGGAACAACTTCAGCGGACAGGAATACATCGCGTTGGCACAAAGGAGCGCGGGTTCAGATACCAGCGAGCTGATCTCGAAAAAGTGAGCGGCGCCGATCTCAAACGCATTCGCGAACTAATAATACCGCCAGCCTGGAGTGACGTTTGGATCAACTCGGTAGCCGGCGCCGCCGTGCAGGCGATCGGCCGAGACGCTGCTGGCCGTTTGCAGTACCTCTATCACGCCAATCACACCCGCCGGCAAGAAGCGAAAAAATTCAAGCGAGTTATCAAGTTTGGCGAGGCATTGCCCAGCATGCGCGCGACGATAAGTTCACAAATAAAGCAACCGGGTTTAGGTAGAGAACCGGTGATGGCCTCGATTTTGAGAATTCTGTCCACTTGCTTCCTGAGACCCGGCAGCCAGGTTTATGCCAGTGAAAACGGAAGCTTTGGTCTGGCGACGTTGCGCCACAGGCACGTGAAGGTGAAGGGCGACGTAGTTGAATTTGATTTCCCCGGGAAGTCTGGCGTACGTCAGGTGCGTCAACTCAAGGATCATCGCGTCGCCAAAGTTGTGCGCAACCTTCTCCGTCGTCCATCTCGCGAAGTTTTCAAATATCAAAACGGCAATGGCGAGTTTGTAAATGTGACTCGCCAACACATTAACGACTACATTCGCGAAGTCATGGGTGAAAAATTCAGCGCCAAAGACTTTCGCACCTGGGCCGGCACATTGGTTTGTGCCTGCGCGCTGGCGAAAAGAGGTTGCGAAGCCGGCGAGCGTGGCGCGCTCAGAAAGCGGAAAGTTGTGGAAGCTATCAAGGAAACTGCCGAGTTGTTGGGGAACACAGCCGCCGTGTGTCGCAGCTCCTATATCTGCCCGGAGATCATTGAGAGTTTCGAGGGCGGTAAGACCATCGGCGAATACTTCAACTCGCTAAACGAGTTGACCGCTTACCGCGGAAGAAAATTGCACGCTGCGGAAAAGTCGCTTCTAAAGTTTATGAAACGAGCAGCAGCTGGTTAAGCGACTTCGAGTTTGAAGTGCAACAGTCTGACAGTTGCTACAAGGCATCAAGCCCGGAGGGCCGGCAGACAGTAGCCGGTGGTTGAAGCGAAGCGAAAACCACCGGAACAAATCAGAAAAGAGTTGCACCCTCGGGGTTGCATGGTTGCCCTTCGGAGTTGAACTTAAGTAAGCGACTTGTGCGCCACTTCCCAGGTGGATCGTGGCACTGCTCTTGCTCCAGTAAGATGGTGAACGAAGAACTGTCCGGTTAGCGTGCGAACGGGGACCAATCCGATCGCTTTACCGAATTAAAACATGGGGGGCTCTATAACTAATGAATGCTTTTACACTACTGAAGGCCGATCACAAAAAAGTTGCAGGTATTCTGGAGAAGATTGATTCGACTACAGTGCGCGGCGTGAAAACGCGCGAGGAACTTTTCACCCAGCTCAAGACCGAGCTCGATACGCACGCACGCATAGAGGAAACAATCTTTTATCCGGAGTTGGAGAAGGCCGACGAAACTCACGACATTACGCTGGAGGCATTCGAGGAGCATCGTCTGGTCAAACAGCTTCTGGGCGAACTGGAGAAAATGAACAAGGGTGACGAACAGTGGACGGCGCGCTTCACGGTCCTAAAAGAAAACGTCGAACATCACGTTGAAGAAGAGGAAGGCGAGATGTTTCCCAAGGCCCGCAAAGTCTTGAGTAATGAACAGGCCGAGATATTGGGCTCGCAGATGGAAGAAGCGAAGAAAGCGGAAACAAAGGCCGCATCTGCTGGTTAAGTCGAGAGCTTACCGCCTCCTATCGCAACTGATAGGAAGGAGACAAAGATATGGAAGGACCATTTCGCGGACTGCTGGCCGGCGCGGCAGCGTGGAAATTTGGCGGCGGCTGCTTTTCCACCATACTGATTTTCATTATTGTGTTTTGGCTGCTTGGCTATGTGCATTGCTGATTCGGCAACGCAATTCTTTGAGTGCTACACGAGCGAGGCCGCGTCGGCATCCACGAGCCATTCGAGCGTTCCTTGAATTGGCGTAATTGCCTGAACCGGCAACTGCGCCGATCCGGGTTGGGGGCGCAACACTTCTTTGAGGCGTTGCGCCTTTTTTTGTCCGGTCACCAAAAACATGAGGCGCCGCGCATGATTGAAGACGGGCACCGTGAGCGTAATCCGATCCTGACCCAACTGCTCGTTCCTGGTGGGCACAACCCAACGCGACCTCTCTTTCAACGCCGCTGAATCTGGAAACAGCGAGGCTGTGTGCCCGTCCTCGCCCATTCCCAACAAAACTAAATCAAAGCGCGGCCAGGCTAGCCCGGTGAAGTAACTTCGCAACTCGTCTTCGTATGCCAACGCGTTGTCGTTTGCGTTACCCTCGCCAATAATGCGGTGAACATTGTTTTCCGGAATTGGCACCTTTGAAATCAGAGCCTCCTTCACCATCGCGTAATTACTGTCACGATGTTCCGGGGGAACACAGCGTTCGTCGCCAAAGAAAAGATGAACTTTGGACCACTCGACCTGATGATTGAACGGTTCGGTGGCAAGCAATTCATAAACTCGGCGCGGCGTGTTCCCTCCCGCGAGGGCGACACTAAACCTCTCGTTCGTTCCCGGAAGCTCACGGGCACACTCCACAAACCGTTCAGCCGCCGCCAACGCCAGCTGTTCGGGTGTTTCGAAAACAAAGATGTTGGATTGGGACTTCATGGATGATCAGATGAGTCCGTGTTAACGGACGATTGAAAATAGCCCAGCGATTCATCGCTGGGATTGGCAGCAGCCGGGGATGAAGTCCGTGAAGCGGACGGCTGAAAGGAGTAGAAGATCCCTATCATTCAGCCGTCCGCTTCACGGACTACAAAACTTGCAACGCGTTTAACCCAGCAGTGAACTGCTGGGCTACTATCATTCATCCGCTTTGCGGACTGACAAAGTTTACTTTTGCTGCAGAGTCTTCTCCAGCAGCTCTTCCCACTCAGTATGGACAAAGCCCTGCTCGGGTTTGTCCACACGTTCATAAGTATGCGAGCCAAAGAAGTCGCGCTGCGCTTGAGTTAAGTTGAGCGGCAGATTTGCCGTGCGATACATATCGAAATACCCGAGGCTCGACGACATCGCCAAAACCGGCAAGCCTTGCTGCATCGCGCTGCTAACTACGCTGCGCCATCCGAATTGCGCCTGATCTATTTTAGCGTTGAACTCCTGATCGAGCAGAAGGTTGCCGAGGCCTGGGGTGCGTAGGTAAGCCTCTTTGATCCTCCCTAAAAACTTCGCGCGGATAATGCAGCCCCCCTGCCAAATTCGCGCCACCTCGCTCAGATTAATGTTCCACTTAAACTCATCCGAACCAGCCTTAATAAGATTCATTCCCTGCGCATATGAACAAATCTTTGAAGCATAGAGTGCGTCGTGAATGTAGTTTTTCAACTGGTCGCTAAACCCCTCAAACTTTCCCGACGCGCGCGCCACGATTCGTTTGCTGGCCTCAACCCGCGCCTCTTTCTGAGAGGACAAAACTCGCGCCACGATGGCGGTGTCAATGGTCGGTATCGGCACGCCGAGATCCAAAGCCAGCTGGCTGGTCCACTTACCGGTTCCCTTCTGCCCGGCTTTATCGAGTACCAAATCAACCAGCGCCTTTCCAGTTTCCGGATCCTTGACTCGTAAAATCTTCGCTGTAATTTCTATCAGGTACGACTCCAGATCGCCGCGATTCCATTCCTCAAAAATGTCCGCCATTGAATCTATGCTAAGCCCGAATCCGTCGCGCAGCAGACCGTAGACCTCGGCAATCAGCTGCATATCGCCATACTCAATGCCGTTGTGAACCATCTTCACGAAATGGCCCGAACCGCCGGGCCCGATGTAGGTTACACATGGCCCATCCGGAACTTTCGCGGCGATCGCTTCCCAAATCGGACGAATCTGCTCGTAAGCCCGAGCGTCGCCACCTGGCATTAGACTTGGCCCCCACAGCGCACCCTTTTCGCCGCCGGAAGTTCCCGAACCGATCATAAACATGCCCGTGGTCTGGAGTTCCTTTTCGCGCCGTTCCGTGTCTTTGAAATGCGAATTCCCGCCATCGATGATGATGTCGCCGGCTTCGAGGAATGGCTTTATTAAGTTGATAGTCCAGTCGACTGGATCACCAGCCTTAACCAGCAGAATTATTTTCCGCGGGCGTTCGAGTGAACGTACAAACTCCTCGGGAGAATGTGCGCCCAGGATTTGCTTGTCCGATTCACGTGCGATAAACGCATCGAGTACCGGCAGCTCCCGCTCGAAGACCGCGATGGAGAAACCGTTTCGCTCGATGTTAAGCGCAAGGTTCTGACCCATTACGCCCAAGCCAATCAGTCCAATTTTTGCTGTGTTCATAGACATTTATATTCCCAAAGAGCGGGGGCAAGCCCGCCTTCCTGACCTCGAGCTGACCAGACTCGAATCTCAGCTCTTCATTGAAAGTCTTCCGAGGTTGAGATCACCATGCACCCAGGAAAATCTCAAAGGTCAGGAAGGCGGGCTTGCCCCCGCTCTTTTGTCTTCATTCAATATGCTATCGATCAACTCCTGAAGTTTTTTGAGTCCAGCAACCACATTGTCTCCAAGGTCAACCCGAATCGCCCGCCGGCCATGCTTCAGGAGCGACTGAAAATCGCCAAGCGCCTGCGCGTCTTTCAAAACGCTAAACGTGTATGGCGCCTCTGGAACCGGGAAATCAACTTTGTCCGGCGCAGTGATCTGAATGAATACTCCAGAGTCGGGCCCACCTTTATGTAGCTGGCCGGTTGAGTGCAGAAACCGCGGCCCGAATCCGTTAGTTGTCGCGCAGCGAGTCGCCTTCCGAACATTCGTGCGAATTTCTCGGATGGCTGCTTCGACGTCCGGAGTTTCTTCAATGTATGCGAGCAGCGCAACGTAATCTCCGGGCTTTATCTTCGCGCAATATGTTCGCAACGCTTCCGGAACTGAAAGCGCAGGTGAGGATTCGCCCTCAGCAACACCGTAGACGGTGAGTTGGCCATCGCTCGCTAAAGCGGGCTGCTCCGGAAGTTTTCCATCTTGCTTGTATTTTTCCAGCAGTGCTTTTGTGGCATCCTTCGACTCCTGCACGTTTGGCTGGTCAAACGGATTAATGCCCAGGCGCCAGCCGGCAAAGGCGGTAGCCATTTCCCACAGGAAAAACTCCGCGCCAAGATCGTAAACGTCCGCCAGTTCTCGATAAACAACCGGATGGCCGGCGGCTTCGAGCGCTTTTAGTCGCGAGTTTGTTTGGTCGTCACTGGGCCCGACACTAATCGAAACGAAGAGGCGGTCGTTACCATAATCGGAGACAGCTCCGAGCGGTTCGCCAACTATCGGGACGATGCCCTTCCCTTCTTTACCGGTGCTCTCAGCGATCAGCTGCTCCACCCATAAGCCGAGTGCCGCGAGTTTTTGATCGGTGACTATTGTTAATTTGTCGCGTCCGGCACGCGCGCACTCCGCCATAACTGCGCCCAGCATCGCGGCCGGGTTCTGGTTTACTGGAACCTGGGCTGCGCAGGCTACAACCATCGAGTGCGTCTGCGGTAGCAAGCGCGCCGTATCCACACCCATCACTGTCGCGGGCACCATACCGAAATATGAAAGCGCTGAATAACGTCCGCCGATGTCCGGCTGATTGAGAAAGATTCGCCTGAAGCCTTCCCGCGCTGCGATGTCAGCCATTTGTGAACCAGGATCGGTGATGGTCACAAAAGAATCACCGGGAGTATCACTATGTTGTGCGACTTCGTTGTACCAGTAACGATGGAAAGCATTCGGCTCCGTTGTCGTTCCCGACTTCGACGCGATGACAAACAGACACTTGGTGATATCGATCAGCTCTTTGAATCTATTAATGGTGTCGGGATCGGTTGAGTCGAGTACCAGCAGTTCGGGAAAGCCTGCCTGTCGTCCAAACGTTTGCCGCAAAACTTCGGGGCACAACGACGAGCCGCCCATGCCACAGACCATCACGTGTTGGAACCCCGACTCATTAACGCCCTCGGCAAAGGTTTTGAGATTCCACTCGACCGCGAGCATCTCGCTCGCGACCGTTAACCAGCCGAGAGAGTTGGCGATGATTTTCTGATGTGCTGGTTCGCTTTTCCAGAGCGCGGCATCTTTGTTCCAGATACGCTCAATGACGTGCGCGCGGCTTGCCTCTTCGAGCGCGGCGTTCACAGCTTCGGCTTGTTCTCCAGGCGACACACTCAAAGCGATATAAGGGTCGGTCTCTCGCCTGACTTTACTTCCAGCATTATCCATAATCAGACCTCTGAAGAAGACTAAATAATCGATGGTATTTTGGGGACGGAAATAGTCTACCACGGGCCGCGAAGCACTCAAGCTCTTCACAGGGACCGCGGACGTCCTGCCCGCCCGCGTAAGCCACGCATAAGCATCCAAAGTTAGAGTCAACCAACACCTTGGAGCGGGCGGGACGCCCGCGGTCCCAGTGGAGAGCTTGATCGTCAAAGGCGATCGGGCCTGCCACCTTTCAGCTTGTCCCTGAGTCACATTGGCAGCATCATATAGCCAACTGTCATTGAGGAGGGAACAAGGACTTGATTGATAAAAAGCGCGCACTGATCGTCGTGGATGTGCAGAATGACTTCTGTCCCGGCGGGACACTCGCGGTAACTGAAGGCGATCAAGTGGTGGCGCCGCTAAATGAGTTGATTGAGGAGTTCCTCGAACGTGGCGAACCGGTCTTCAAAAGCCGCGACTGGCATCCGGACAAAACAAAACACTTCCAGGCTTATGGCGGCACCTGGCCCGTACACTGTGTGCAGAACACGAAAGGTGCGGAGTTTCATCCAGGCTTGATTGATGACAAGCATATTCGGATAGTCTCCAAAGGCCTGGGTGATACGGATTGCTATTCGGCATTTGATGAAACTGATTTGGAGTTACAACTTCACCGGCTCGGCATTGAAGAAGTTTGGGTTGGCGGGCTCGCCACGGACTACTGCGTAAAGAGCACCGTGCTCGATGCGTTGAAAAAAGGTTTTCGCGTGAAGGCCCTGGAGAATGCAATGCGCGCTGTCGACGTCAATCCGGGCGACGGAGAACGCGCCATTGCCGAGATGCGCGCCGCCGGGGCTGAGATAGTCAAGAAGGAGCAGTAGGCAGGTGAACCAATTCAACTGGTCAATGCCCCGGCGTTTCCTGCCTACCGCTCCTGCCTCCTGCCCCTAAGTACTTATGGCTACTCTAAACATTGATCGCTACCACGCCGCGATGGGCGACGCGTCTTACAAAGACGTCACCCGCCTACACGATCGTCCACTCAGCGACGCGCAAGCTACCTTCTACGTGACGCAGCGGAAGTTGCCGTTTGCGCCCTGCCTCGGCCACGAGCGTCTCATTCGTTTGCTGGTTGACAGCCAGATCGATCGTCCGCGTTTGCGATTCCTCGAACAGGATCGCGGCGGCTTGCAGCGATTTGCCAAGGCCATCGAAGACATCCAGTTTGTCGGCACAATTCGCGCGGTGCGTCCGGGAACAATCATTTTCGCGCAACAGCCTTTCGCCGACATCAGCGGCGCTTTTGGACTCACGCAAGCGCAGGAGATCAAGTTTGAGCACGCCTTCGACTTGCCGATGACCACTGCAGCAACGGCGATGCAGTTTCGTATGGCCGCGGGCGAGCACCGCTGGCTGTCAGACTTTTCTTTGCGACGAAATGGCGACATCGAGCGCGCCGTCGATATTGCTGTCTACGCCTTCATCGGCGGCTTCAACGACACGTCGAACATGGAAGCCGCGCATCGTCTGGACATTCCGGCTGTGGGTACGGAAGCGCATTACTGGCAACAATCGTACATCGAGTACATGACCGAGCCGGAGATAGAACCACGCACGGGCAAGCCGAAACATTTCGAGCAAGTCGCCTTTGAGCGCTGGCTCGACGCCAACCCAAACGGCACCACCCTGTTACTTGATACGATTGATGTTTACATGGGCGCAGTGCATGCAGCGATGGCTGCTACTTCAACTGAGGCACGGCGTCGGGCCTTCAAAGGATTTCGGGTTGACTCGGGAGACCTGGCCGAACTTGGTGAGTGGTGCCTGCGATTCTTCGAAGCGAATGGAATTTACGAATTGAGACCCAATCTTACGGGTGACCTCGACGTGGAAAAAGTGCGCCGCATTGTTCGCGACTTCCCGCGTGCGAACGGATTTGGCATCGGCACCAAGCTTTCAAGCGAAGTTCCCGCCGTTGCCGGTGTCATTTTCAAGCAATGTTTGATCGAAGGCCGGCCAACTCTCAAAGCGTCTAACTCAGAAGAAAAAACAACCTTGCCCGGCCGGCTTCAGCTCTTCCGTGGCAGCGATTCGAGTGGCAACTACGTTGGCGACGTCACCGCGCTCGACGATGAAGAGATTGAAATTCCAGGGGCCGTGCGTGTCGAACGATTGCTGGGTCCCTTTTGGGAAAATGGTCAGCACGCTTCTATTCCCTCGATTGAAAAGCAGAAGTCTTTCGTTACCGATCAGCGCCGCCGTTTTGCCGATATCGGCAACTATCCTTTTTCACTCAGCGACAAACTGCGCAAACTCCGCGACGAGCTGACGGCTCAGATGCGCGCTGACAATTCCGGGTGGCAGGAAGTGGTGAAGATGCCGGAGGAAGTGCCTGATAAGGTCTCGGAAGCGAAGTAGTTCTAAAAACGCGAAGCGGTTATGTAACCTAGCCCAGGGTTGCCGCGTCGCGCGGCTACCCTGGGATCGAGTCGTGGCAAAGGTACAACCCCACAACGGGGTTGCGTCCACATTTTCGATCGAGCAGGAGACGAAACCCCGTTGGGGTTTGCCACCATTAGATTCGTTGACCCAGGGTAGCCGCGCAACGCGGCAACACTGGGCTAAGTTACGTAACCGCTTCGCGGTTCAGTATCAACAACCTGAGGTTTATCAACTATCCGGATCTTTTCCGCGTCGCCTCAATTTTGTCTCTCATGTATTTCACGTAGGCCTGGGCTTTGCGTTTCGTATTGATGTACTTGTAGTTCGCCAGAATCTTCGCTTGCTCCGCTTCACTCTCGCCGTTTAGCTGACTGCATTCCAACTCCGTTTTCAGCAGTATTTGCAGGAAGCCGATGATGTTTCCGGATTCGGGTAGAGGATCATCCACGACGGTCTTAACATTTCCCAACACCCCATCAATGACCGTTTCTACTGTATCGACTACCTCGTCAACCAGATGATCGAGCGCAGTTATTCCTGCAATCAACTCTTTCTCAAAAATTCCTCGATGAGCGGACGCGGATGCAGGTGAAACTAACGTCAGCGGGCAATCTTCACGGAGCGCAGGATTCGTAAGCAAATGCCGAAGATCGTTTGCGTTCCGATCCCGGTTCGTCAGCGGATTCATTCCCAACAATCGTTCCAGGGTCGCCGGGATAGAGGAGTGGTCGTAAAGCGTATGGTCCACAGTACCCTTAGGAATGAGCGGGGACACTATGACCGCAGGCACGCGTACTCCGTAGTAACCGAAGTCAAAACCAAGAGCATTTCGTGTTACCTGTCCGTTGGGAATCCCATCGCCGGGTGGAACCGCGCACCTTGGTTGCACTGAATCGTAAAACCCACCATGTTCGTCATAGACGATCACCAGCAAACTCCTGTTCCAGACGGGCGAATTCCGGATCGCCTCATACACTGCTTTGATCAAACCTTCCCCGCCGGAGGGATCATCCTCAGGATGTTGTGAAGAGCCGCCTTTGTAGGTGGGTCCTTTGTCGATGGGTCCTTTGTAAGGTCGTTGAGGTGAAAAGAAACTCCGTCCAAAGTTTGGTTCAATGAATGTATAGGGGTAGTTATAAGCGGGAAGTCCTTCAGCAGTCTTCTCCTTTAGATCGCAGGCGAAGCGATCGATGGAGTGAAGGTCCAACTGGCTGATGCCGTGCAGCGAAGCAACCTGCGAAATCCAGCCGCCGTATTCCGGGCCCGAAGGGTCGTCGCTATACTGGTTGTAATTGTCGTTGTATAGCCGCCACTGATGACCCGCCTTGTGCAGAGCCTGAAAAATAGATCCATTGCAATACCTGAAGCCCTTAAACGTTTCCCAGGTGACCTCGTCCAGGAGATGTGGGCTATCAGTCCAGCCTGCCGAGGAAGCGCCATGGACAAAAAAGCGGTTGGGCCAGGTAGGCCCCGGCAAAGAGGAATACCAGTTGTCGCAGATCGCAAATTCGCAGGCTAGCTGGTGGATCACAGGCAATTTTTTGCGGGTATCAAAGCAAGCCATGATGTCGCCGATGTGATCTTTTGTGGGCGTCCCGGTATCTTCGCTAATGGACGTGGCGTAACTACTCGCGAAGCCTGAATTGTTTATCGCCGGGTAAGCTCCGCCGTTGTATTTGCAGGCGGCGTCTGCACCGCAGAGTTGTTCCAGCACGTCTTTGAATTCATGCCCGGGATCGGTAGTCATAAACGATGGTGCGTCGTCATTCACGTGATAGTTCTTCCCACCGTAGGCGTTAATGTCCTCAACCGTGGCGACTGTGATCCCCTGAATACCTGACATAGCAAAAATATTGTCGAAGGAGTGGTTCTCGAGCATCAGCACGAATACGTTCTTTATATTCGTATCAGGTCCGGCATCGTTCATTTTTGTCTCCTGTCGTGAAGAATTTGATTTGTATGGTCGAGGAACGAAAACAATCGAAGCGCTTAGAATTCTTAGCCGCGAATTCTATTGCTTGCGGTTCGGCGTTGCCTACGATTCGTTAGCCCGTTACTCTAGTCGTTCGAAATAGGCGTTGCAAGAAAATGGCGGAGGATTCAAATGCTCATAGTTGCTCTCATTATTTCGTTACTATTCACCGGCACGTCGTCGTCCCCCGCAGAAGGATACGGCCAGGTCAGCTTCGCCAACTCCGGTGCGCCCGCTGCGCAAGCGGATTTCAGCCAGGGCATGGCGCTACTCCACGACTTCGAGTATCCCGCCGCAGTGACCGCCTTTCAGCGCGCGCAGTCCGCCGATCCTGGATTCGCGATGGCCTACTGGGGCGAGGCCATGACCTTCAATCATCCACTCTGGGCGCAACAAGATCTCGCGGCTGCGCGGGCAGCTCTAAACAAGCTTGCGCCTACTGCGGCCGCGCGGCGCGGCAAAGCAAAGACAGATCGTGAAAAGGGATATCTCGATGCGGTCGAGATACTTTACGGAGAAGGAAGCAAACTAGATCGCGACTTCCGCTATGAAGCCGCTATGGCGAAGCTCCACGAACGCTATCCGGACGATGTTGATGCAGCGGCCTTTTACGCGCTCTCAACCCTCGGCACAGCTCACGCGGGCCGCGACATCCCAACCTATATGCGAGCTGCGCGCGTGCTGGAGGAAGCGTGGATAGACCATCAGGAACACCCGGGACTCGTCCATTATTTGATTCACAGCTACGATGACCCTGCGCACGCCCCGCTCGGCCTGCGCGCGGCGCGAATCTATTCGCGGATCGCGCCCGACGCTGGTCACGCGCAGCACATGTGCTCGCACATCTTCCTCGCGCTGGGGATGTGGGACGAAACTGTTCAAGCCAATCTCGCCGCGATGGCCGACGTCGATCGGATGCGCGCAGCGCAGAAGAAAGGTCCGGCGCGTTGCGGCCATTACTCCTCCTGGCTTGAATACGGATACTTGCAGCTTGGCAAGATGGACGAAGCAAGAGCCGCGCTAACGGCATGTCGAGCTACTGTCGAATCCCAGTCGGCGATGGATCATCCGGGGATGTCGATGGACCCGGACTCGAGTCTGAGCAGTTCCTTCGCGAGCATGCGACTTCGCTACCTTTTGGATACCGGCGAATGGACCGGCGAAGTAGCAAATTGGCAGCTGCCGAAGAGTGCCGGCCCAGGGGCGCAGCTAAACTTCGCTTTCGCTCAAGCGTTGGGCGGGATTGCACGGGGGCGAGTCGCCGAAGCGCGTCAGGCGTTGAACGAACTCGAAACCGTCGGCAGCAAGATCGCCGAAAGCGAAACGAAGACAGCGAACCCTGATCCGAGTTACCGCTTGCGCCCGGGTGTTTTACTCCTCGAGGCCCGCGCTTTACTCGCCGAGCACGAAGGCGATCTGCCGGGCGCCGAGAAGTTGCTACGCCAGGCGGTCGCTGTTGAGGAAACCCTTCCAGTCGACTTTGGTCCACCCACAATCGACAAACCAACCCATGAGCTCCTCGGTGAGTATCTACTTCGTCGCGACCGGAAGGATGAGGCCCGTGCCGAATTCGCAGAGGCCCTGGCCCGCACACCTGGTCGACGTTTGGCACAGCAGGGATCCGCAGCTGCCGGCAAGTAATAGGCGAGGAGGAATTGGCCGCGGATTTACGCAGATGAACGCGGGTCAGATGGGAAGGCCTTCAATCTGCAATCCGGAGTTCACCGCAAGCAAGCTCAAGGGTCAGGAAGGCGGGCTTGCCCCCGCTCTTTCATAACCTAAGAGTTTTTGATTCTTATTCTGATCCGCGTTTATCTGCGTAAATCCGCGGCTAATCTTTTGGTATTGAAAAGCTGTCCGCATAAGTCGACGCAAACTAATGGTTTGCGTTACAACTAAATCATGAGAACACTAGATCAACTTTTAGAAAATAACCGGCGCTGGGCCGAGCAAATCAAATCGCAGGACCCAACATTCTTTCAAATGTTGTCTCAGCAGCAGACTCCCCATTACCTCTGGGTCGGTTGTTCGGATAGTCGTGTGCCCGCAAACCAAATCATTGGTGTCTACCCCGGAGAGCTGTTCGTTCATCGCAACGTCGCAAACGTAGTAGTGCACACTGACTTGAACTGTCTTTCGGTGATCCAGTTTGCGGTTGACGTGCTGGGAGTGAAGCACGTGATCGTGTGCGGCCACTATGGATGCGGTGGCGTGCAAGCGGCGTTGAACAACTCGAGGTTGGGACTAATTGATAACTGGTTAAGGCATGTTCAGGATGTGCGGCAGAAACACGAGGCTTTGCTTGCCGGATTTGAAGAGGCAGAGCGCTCCGATAAACTCTGCGAGTTAAACGTGATCGAACAGGTTTCGAATATTTGCCAGACGACGATAGTGCAGGGCGCCTGGGAACGAGGGCAGGAACTGGCTGTGCATGGTTGGATCTACGGGTTGAGCGATGGGATCATTCGTGACTTGAATATCTCGACCAGCACTCAGGATGAGCTGGCGACGAGCTACAGCAAGGCGATTGCTGTTTGTGCCGCTTAGCGGCAGCTCAAGAACTCTTCTCCAATAAACGCGATTGGTTTTCGCTCCGGAGGAGCGAGATGTTTATAGCTACGAGCGTAGATCCAAGGGCCTTGATGCGCAGGAACGAAATGTACCAGCGTCAGGCGACCACATGACATTGCGCTCCTAAAGGAGCGCTTAGATTAAATGGAGAAATTGGCGGGCTATAAACATTTCACCCCGCTGGGGCGAAACCATAAGCAATAACTGGCTGGTGAATCTAACTCAGCTTCTGCGGCATTTCGCATTGAGGAGCGCACCTTCCTCGACGGTCAAAGCGGGGGCAATCACTTCTCCAGTAACATTAGCAGTACACCCTAGTATCAGTTCTTTGGTGGCGCGTATGTCGCCTTCAACAGTTCCATTTATCTTGGCGACCGCAACCTCGATTACGGCGTCGGTAAGTTGCGCGCCGTTACTTACGATGAGAGTGCCATCCGAGGACGTAACGCGTCCGGAAAAGTGCCCGTCAATGCGCAACATCGACTTGAAATGAACCTCGCCGGTGAAATTCGTAACGTCGCCTATGAATCCCAACCAATTATCTTTGGGAATATTAATTCGCCGGCCAGTTTCCTCGCGTCTCGCAACCGCCTGAGTGCTCATTGCTCGCCTCCGTCTATTCTGTTGTACCTGAGTTTTGAAGTAGCGCTAGGATTGTGCCACACCACCTCTGCCGCTGCGCATCGGGGAGAAAGGAAGATTCCTTAATCGAGGAACTATAACACTCGGAGGCAAGTTAGATGTTACGATTGGATTGCCGTTCTGAGACACCGGAAAGCATGCGAGGTTAAAAACCTTTCGCTCTTCATTCCGCCTGGAGGACTAAACGCATGGGAAAAACAAACTACGCCAAACTCTGCTTTGCTCTCCTATTGATGGGATCTGCCGTTTTCGCACAGGAAGTTGTCACACCCCTTCCCTCGACTCCTCTGAGATTTGGTGCATTTGTCGCCCAGTTCGATCCTGGCGGGACTTTCACACTACAAGGCCAGGGCTGGCCGGCACTAAACGGCAACTGGAAAGCAAACGGCGCCGTGGTCGAGCTGACGATGTCAGGCGGGCCGGGGGGTTTGCGACGGATCCGGGCGTTACGAGTTTAGTGTCGCGGGCGATAGCGGCAAGCACGTCAGCTTCAAGCTGATAGCAGATGAATGCGTTGTTCGCCGGATCATTGTTGATGGCAGCAACTGGGCGCCGGCATCTGAAGCCAGGGTCATCCCCGTGCGGCAAATCAAACTGACGCCGGGCGCGAAACTGCCCTCGCGATCTAACCAGAAGAACAGCAACGGAAGTTGGCCGTCGTTTCGCGGGCCACAAGCTTCAGGCATCGCGGAGAAGCAGAATCTGCCCGATCGCTGGGACTCTAAGACCAGCGAAAATATTCTCTGGCGAACACCAATTCCAGGGTTGGCGCATTCCAGTCCAGTCGTTTGGGGAAACCAGATCTTTGTTACCAGCGCCGTTAGTAGCGATCCGAAAGCCACCTTCAGGCCCGGCTTGTATGGTGACGGCGACGCCTCGAAGGATCGCTCGCAGCACCGCTGGATGATTTATGCGATCGACAAACGTACGGGGAAAATTTCCTGGGAGCGCGTTGCCTATCAGGGCGAGCCGGTCGATAAGCGTCACATTAAATCAACCTATGCGAATTCCACGCCCGCAACCGATGGCCGCATGGTTGTAGCCTGGTTTGGTTCACAGGGAGTCTACGCTTACAACGTCGGCGGAGGACTTTTATGGAAGGTCGACCTGGGGCGGTTGGATCTCGGCGCCTATGACATTCCGACTTACGAGTGGGGACCGGCAAGTTCGCCGATCATCTGGAACAACCTGGTCATTTTGCAATGTGACACGCAAACCGACTCTTTCCTATTGGCTCTGAATGCCTCGACAGGAAAGACCGTTTGGAAAACTGATCGCGACGAAATTCCATCCTGGGGCACGCCTACGATCGTGACCACGGAGACCGGTCCCGTGCTTGTGACCAACGCGTCAAACTACATTCGCGGTTACGACCCTCGCACCGGAAAAGAGTTGTGGCGGCTTGGCGGGAGTTCGAAGATAACTGCCCCGACGCCGATCTATGGCGAAGGTGTCTTTGTCGTTGCCAGCGGCCGCGGACCGGAGCGTCCAATCTTTGTCGTGAAGTCCAGCGCTCACGGTGATCTCACTCTACCAGCTGGCAAGACAGCCAGTGAGGCCATCGTTTGGAGCAAAACGGGCCGCGGTTCTTATATGCCGACCCCGCTTGTCTACAACGGCATTCTGTATGTGCTGGCAAACAACGGCACCTTTGACGCCTACAATTTGAAGACGGGCGACGAGCTGTACCGACAGCGCCTGCCGACCATAGGCAGTGGCTTCAGCGCTTCGCCAGTCGCAGCCGACGGCAAAATTTATCTTTCAAATGAGGACGGCGAAATATTGATCGTTGCCGCCGGCGAAAAGTTTAACCATCTCGCGACGAACTCGATGGGCGAGTTGTTGATGGCCACGCCCGCGTTGTCTGACGGCGTAATGTATGTGCGCTCGTCGGCGAGTCTGTTTGCGATTGGTCAAAAACGATAACGGAGAATTGAACACATGCGTAAAGTGACCACCGCGATTCTTGCCATCCTGTTCGCACTGCCAATCGCCGCGCAGCAGGAGGTCCCTCCGATCCGGAACTTTCTACGCGTTAACGACCAATTCTGTACCGGCGGCCAACCCAGGCTCGAGCATCTACAGCAACTCAAGGACGAAGGCGTTAAGGCTATTATTAACCTGCGGCCGCCGAGCGAGCATCGTGCCGCCGAAGAAGAGGTCAAAGCAAAAGAGCTCGGTCTGCGCTACTTCAACATCCCCGTGGTCTTCGGCGAACCTAAAGACGAACAGGCGACAGAGTTCCTTAAGGTCACGGACGACCCAGCTAATCGTCCGGCGTTTATTCATTGTGCGTCCGCCATTCGCGTCGGCGCGTTCTGGATGATCCGCCGTGTGCTGCGTGATGGCTGGAGCCTGGATAAAGCCGAGGAAGAAGCAAAAAAGATTGGCTTGACGGAGAACCCTCATCTGAATGAGTTTGCTCGAAGTTATATCGAGCGTCATCGAAAACAAAAGTCGTCAGAATAACTAGCAGACATTTTGAACCCCTGAAACCCGTCAAGTGATTGTCTGGGACCGCGGGCGTCCCGCCCGCAACGCGTCGAAGGGGGCAGCAAGTCTGTTTGATAATGCATTTTCGCGCTTCGCGCTCATTGCGGGCGAGACGCGCGCGGTCCCAGACAATCACTTGAGTGACATCATGAGGACACGACAAATGAAAAGAGCGCTCAGCTTCGCCCTGCCTTTCCTACTTGCCGGCGTACCTTTGTTTGCGTCGCCCTCGCAGATCCCGGACACGGCCGTCGTCGATCACTTCATCGCCAAGCAGGCAAGAGAAGAAAGTGGCGAGGAGTATGCCGAGGCCCGCAAGATGTTGACCGGAGACTTGAACCACGATGGTGTTCCCGACTTCGCAGTCCTGTATACAATCGAAGGCCAGAATGGAACCAACAATTACCTCCAATACCTGGCCGTCTTTATCCGAACCAAAGGCAAGCTGGTACCGGCTGCGCACACTTTAGTAGGCGGAAAGTTGAACCGCGATGTCGACCTTCAGTCGATTAAGAACAATGTCATTCACTTTAAGACTCTTTCTTATCGAGCGACTGATCCGGCCAGCACTCCCAGCAAAAAAGGAACTGCTCGCTTCGTGCTAATCAAGCGCAGACTCAAGGAGCTGTGAAGCGAATGGGCAAAAGCCCGACAGTGATACCAAAGTGAAGCGATCACTCAAGCAGACCTTGTCCCGGCGATCAGTGAACCTGCTCAGGGCCTGTCGGCATTTTGGTTACCTGACGTTATGGCCACTGGATTATCTTTCCCGGCTCATCAACAACAAAACAGACTTCCCGCCCTTGCACCTACGTCGTTACGTCGGGCCGTTGCGGACTTTTGAGGCGTCCGGCGCTGAATTCATGACTTACCTGCGGCTGTTGGTTGATATGCGGCCAGACGAAAGCATTTTGGATGTTGGTTGCGGTTGTGGGCTGATGGGGCTCTATCTAAAGGACTATCTGGCTGAAACGGGAAGTTATGCCGGAGTCGATCTTCACTTTCCATCAGTCAACTGGTGCTCAAAGCATATCGCCAGCCGCCGCCCAAACTTTCATTTCACCCACATCGACGTTAAGAGTCTTGCCTATAACCCCAAGGGAAAACTCAGTGCTGATGAATTCACCTTTCCCTGTGACTCAGGTTCGTTTGACGTAATCTTGTTCAAGTCGGTATTCACGCACCTGCGACCCGCCGAAGTTGAAAACTATCTGAAAGAGGTCTCGCGCCTGCTGAAGGCGGACGGCCGCTGCCTGGCAACTTTCTTCTTACTAAACCATGAACAAGAACTGCTCGCAGCCAGAGGTTCAGGCGCTCTGAAGTTCACTTTCGGCGACGAACAGTGGCGTTACCTCTATGAACACAGCCCGGAGAGTGCCTGCGCCTATGAGGAGAGCTTTATCCTCGGCCTGTTGCAGAAGCATGATTTGACCTTAGTAAGACCGGGGTACTATGGCAGCTGGTCAGGTCGGAAGAACGGCTTGTCTTTCCAGGACATGCTCGTTATTAAGAGAGCTTGATTGTTGTATGCGACTATCGAGATCGATATCTGCGGCCCAGTTTGATAATGGCTATTGGTACGCAACGGAACTCAAAGAGTTTGCGAAGGAGATCGGGGTTCCATCAGCGAACAAGCTGCGCAAAGATGAACTTGAACGGGCCATCAGGCTTTTTCTTGAAACTGGCAAGATAAAAATTCCGACCAGGAGAAGTCTTTCAAACTCGGGTAGCAAAGACGTGGAACGCGGCCTGCGGCTCGATCTTCCGGTGGTGGTTTACACCAACGACAAGGAAACCAAGGATTTTCTCGAGCGGGAGGCTCAGAAACTGGCGCTCGGTCTGAAGCGAAAATCGGGGGCTCGTTACCGGCTCAACCGCTGGCGGGAAGATCAACTCGTTAAGGGCATTAAGTTAACCTATCGCGATCTGGTCGACGAATATGTTCGACTCAATCAGACTTCGAAGCCTTTCGCACACATTCCCCACGGTAGATACATCAACTTTGTAGCCGACTTCCTGGCCGCCGAAAAAGGCGCTACCCGAGATCAGGCTATCCGGGCGTGGAAGAAACTGAAGAGGCTCGATGTTCCCAAGGATTATCGTTCGTGGACCAGATACCAGTCGGCCAAACGAAGATGACCGCGCGATGTAAGCCGGCGTAGTTGTTTTGGAGTGCGCCGACCTGTCGGCGCTTTGGTCGCCGGCGACCTGTCGCCAGCAGGCGCGGCACAAAGTCTCAACGGCCCGGACGCACTAATCTGGTTGAGCCGTCAGCGAACTTCACGATCTGGGTACCATCGGCTGCACGAAAGAATTTTGGAGACTTACTGGGAAGGGCTGCATTCGAGGCGTATCTGGTGGAGCCATCAGAAAACTTCACGCTCTGAGTACCGTCTGCAGCACGAAAGAATTGTGGCGCGGAAGCATGGGCCGCGGCGGCACCAGACGAACTGTAACTGCGGACACGCGATTCGGGACCAGCCGTCGGTGTATTGTCGCGCAACTCAGGTTTTGGAAACCGTATACTCGGCGCGCCAATCCGCTGGAGATTACTACGCGAGGAACCACGACGCGCGCCCGGTGCGGCCGGCGGTGAATTCACTACTGCCGAGTTCTTGTTCGCTTGAGAAGTCGCAACCTGAACGTCGTTCTTGTCGGCTGCTCGATCTTTATTGTCGGTGGAGGAATTGACTAACTTCGCGGGGGAAGTGCCAGGGTTCTCTTGAGTCCGAACTCGCTCAGGCTTGCGCACGCTTGTCGGTTGGCGCAAAGCAGCAGCGCTGTCACTAGCCGACGTCGTTGTGCTCATTCGATTGCCGGAAGGAAACAATCGCTCGGAGGCGTATAGAATTCCGGCGGCTAGTGTGACGATGAGTGCCAGCACTGCCGTCGCCCCGGCTGGGCCAAATCGTTTTGCTGAACCCACCAAAGCCATATTCACAACCGGCTCTGCGATGACACGCACTGAAGTAATCTCGCTGATGTGTATCGTCTCGTTAGCCGATGCACGCGCAGGTTTGCCTGTCGCTTTGCGTTCGCCCTTCACTTCACCGGCTCTCGTACGACCCATGCGCCGCAGTGCTTCGCGAAACTCGTTAGCGTTCGAATATCGTTCTTCAGGTTTCTGGGCCAGCGCCTTGTTCAGGATTGCAGCGATCTCAGGTCCTACCGCCTCATGAATTTGGTTGGCAGGCCGTAACGGATCGGCGCCGCCATTTACCACGGCAGCTGCGCGCACCATCGCGTCGGGCGGCTTTATCCCGGTCAATAAATGATAGAGCGTGGCGCCAAGCGCGTAGATGTCGCTACGCGGATCGGTGCGCTGGTCCTGGATCTGTTCCAGCGGCGCGTAATGGCGCGTATAGCCGAAAAAAGCTTGAGAAGCAGTTATGGATTGGTCCGAGGCCTGAGTCTTGGCAAGACCAAAATCGAGCAGCGCGATCTGACCGGTTGCGGTCAGCTTCAAATTGTGCGGCTTAATATCCCGGTGGATCACCTGGCGATCGCGTGAGTGCAAGTAGATCAGTGCATCGAGCAATTGATCAGCCCAGGCGACCACCTGATCCCGGGGAAATGGTCCCGGCTGCTGCGCAATGATTTTCGCGAGATCAACACCGCCAATAAACTGCATCACCAGAAAAGCGCGACTGCCTTCCACAAAATGATCGCTGACTCTCGGCAGTGCGGGATGCTGCATGCCCGCGAGCATACGCGCCTCACGCTCGAATTGTTTGCGCATTGATTCTTCCGACGAGAGTGTCTCCTTGAGGGCCACTGTTATTTCGAGTCGCTGATCGAGCGCTTCGTAAACCGCTCCCATGCCGCCACGACCGAGTAGGCGAACAATGCGATAGCGATTCTGCAGCAGCGTCTCCGGGGCTAGCGGAGCGTTAGGGACATCGGGGTTGAAATCGTGAGACAAGTGGTTGCTCCATTCGGGTTGGACAGGCATTTCCGAAACTGGGAAGACTATTGAGAACAGAATCGACTTCGCGGGGCAATAAGACGATCAAAAACTGAAAGTTCTAATTTGAGGATTTTCTGGGGCGTGGCTGTTAATAAAGCGCCAGCATTGGGTTGGAGTTGATCCTGTTGATGACCAACCTTTGCGTTCTGAAGTATATGCCAGTCAGCGACATGCGCACAAGAATAATGACACTCGCTGCGTGACGCTTAACCGCTTATCTGCTCGTTGAGTTGAACGATCCAGTCAAAATGGGACAGGACTAGGATTTTTGCCGCAGCGCCAAGGGCGCGAGATGGAAAAGCCTGGGGCAACGCCCCAGGAAAAAGTTAATCACAGGGCGAGCGCTGGGTAGATTCAACTTCGAATTGCAACAGTTCTAGAGTCGCCAGTGGGTATTAGCCCGGAGGGCTTGAAGATAGTAGCCGGTGGTCGCCGCGCAGCGAAGACCACCGGAGAGTTTTGAAGAGATGATTGCACCCCGCGAGGGGTGCCAGATTACGATGCGCATGCATGACATTTCTTTGAGATTCTCGCACCACTTCGTGGTGCAACTATATTCCAATTCTATTCCGGTGGTTTTCGCTTCGCTTCAACCACCGGCTACTGTCTCCCAGCCCTCCAGGCTGAACGCTAATTGTGGACCTACTCGCCTCCAGCGACGAGACTCGCGTGCTCGCGTCCATCCTCAGTCACGCCGCGCGTTTCAACCGGCGCCTCAATGGGTGCGTCCGCAGACGGTCTTCGTTTTCGCGAGACTCGTTCTCGGAAGCCGGCGCTCAACCTTGCCAGCTTGCGCCAGCGCGCGGTGTGGCTCAAATCGTCCAACAATGAATAGACCACTGGGGTAGCAATCAGGGTCAGCAATAACGAAAGCATCTGACCGCCTATAACTACCACAGCGATTGACCGTCGCTCTTCGGCTCCCGGCCCAGTGCCCAGCGCCAACGGCAACATACCGGCGATCAAGGCCAGCGTCGTCATCAGGATCGGCCGCAGCCGGTCGCGATTGCCCTGCATTATCGCTTCGTAACGTTCCATGCCACGCGAGCGGAGGCTATTCATGTGGTCGATCTGCAGAATCGAATTTTTCTTCACAACGCCAAACAGCACGAGAATGCCGAGCGCCGAATAGAGGTTGAGTGTGTCGCCGGTGATCCAAAGCGAGAGCAGCGCAAAAGGAATCGAAAGCGGCAAACTCAGCAGGATTGTCACCGGGTGGATCGTGCTTTCAAATTGTGAGGCCAGAATCATGTACATAAATACGATCGAGAGAATGAAGGCCCAGATAAATTCGGTAAAGGTCCGCTCCAGCTCGCGCGCGCGTCCGGAGACGGTGGTCGAGTAAGCAGCCGGCAGATTCATCTTCTTCACTTCGCTGCGCAGAGCTTCAATGCGGTCTGCCAAGGCGAACCCCGGCGCCACCGAAGCACGCATCGAAACGAGCCGTTCGCGATTAAGCCGGTCGATTCGCGACGGACTCGTATCACGTTTTATATTCACGAGGTTATCGAGCCGCACCAGGCCACCTTTTGACGAAGGTACATAAAGGCGCTGGATCGTCGCGACGTCGCTGCGGTCCTTTTCGTCGAGGCGCAGTTGAACATCGTAGTCTTCGTTAATCGACTCATCGCGGTAGCGTGAGGCCCGCTCTTCACCACCCACCATCAACCGCAATGCGGTCGCGATGTCGGTACTGTCCACACCGAGATCCGCCGCCCGCGCGCGGTCAATTTCCACTCGCAGTTCCGGTTTATTAAGTTTGAGCGAGGTGTCGGCATCTACAATTCCCCCGAGCGACTGCGACCGCTTCATCAGGTCATCGGCATAAGCGGCCAGCGCCACTATGTCCGGACCACGCAAATTGAAATCGATGTCAAAACGTCCTCCGGCGCCAAAATTGAATGACGGCGCATTGCGCACGCCCACGCGCATCGGTGCATACTTCTGCAAACGACGGCGGACCTCGAGCATTACGTCCTGTTGTGAGTAGTTTCCACTAAACGCGTTAAGCGGATGTCCATTCTTTGTCTCGGTCCACAGCCGTCCCAGAGAAAACGTGCGCTCCTCGTGAGGCGCGATGCGGACATAAGCGCCTCCCTGGTTCACACCACCGAGAAACGATCCACCTGAGCTGGATAAGACGAAACGCACGCCCGGAGTTGAGAGTATATCCTTCTCAATCGCCGCCATCGTTTCGTTCATTACCGCCAGGTTGGTGCCTTCCGGACCATTAACGCTGATCTCAAACTCCGCTTCGTCTACATTGGTTGGAATAAACTCCTGTCTCACGGAGCGATAGAGCGGGACACTGGAAAAAATGACCAGCAGGGCCAGCAACGAAACGGCCAGACGATGCCGCATCGCAAACGCGAGCATCTTTGTGTAGACCTTGTCGATCCACTTATAGAACCCGCCTCGCGATCCGGCTGAATTGTGTCCGCCGCCGGCGCCCGCATCCTTCACGCGAATCAGTCGCGAGCTCATCATTGGCGTCAGAGTAAACGAAACGAGCAGGCTGACAAGGATCGCGACGGCCGCGGTAATTCCGAATTGATAGAGGAAACGTCCGGAGATGGACGACATGAAAGAGACCGGCAGGAAAATCACTACCAGTGAAAGCGTCGTGGCGAGCACGGCCAGGCCTATATCCTTCGTTGCTTCTCTGGCAGCTTCGCGAGGTTCAATTCGTTTCTCTTCAATAAAACGAAAGATGTTTTCCAGCACCACAATAGCGTCGTCGATAACCACGCCGACCATCAACACCAACGCCAACATCGTTACGCTATTCAGCGTAAAGTTCAGCGCTCGCATCATGCCGAAACTGGAGATCAACGAACACGGGATCGCGACCGCCGCGATCAAGGTCGAACGCCAGGAACGCATGAAAAGCAAGACGACGAGGCTCGCGAGTATGCTGCCGAGAACCAGGTGCTTCTGAATTTCGTGCAGCGCCGCTTCGATATAGCGTGACTGGTCACGAATCACTTCCATCTTCACATCGTTTGGTAACTGACTGGCAACGCGCGGCAGCTCACGCTTGATTCCCTGGATGACGTCAATAGTGTTGGCGCCGGATTGTCGCCGAATCTCGAGCGTGACCGTCGGTACACCGTTAAGACGCGCCAGCGATCTTTGTTCTTTTGTTCCATCCTCCACCCGACCGACATCACGCAAGCGAATTGGCGAGCCATTAACGGTAGCGATCACCAGATCTTCAAAGGCATGCGGGTCGGTGTATCGGCCGAGTGTTCGCAAGACCAGCTCTTCACGACCGGTATTCACGTTTCCACCTGGAACGTCCGCGTTCTGCCGTGTCAATGCTGAGCGAACAGCGGTTACCGGAATCTGGTAAGCGGCCAACCGTTCCGCGTCGATCCAAATGTTGATGGCCCGATCAAGCCCGCCCACTACCCGCACTTCGCCGACTCCGCTCACGCGCTCGAGTTGTACACGAACGGTCTTGTCGGCGAGTTCGCTCAACTCGCGTAACGAGCGATCGGCCGAAAGCGATATGGTTACGACCGGAGTGCTGTCGTTATCAAACTTCTGGATGATTGGCGGCGTGGCATCCTCGGGTAGATCTCGCCCGAGACTGTTGACGCGATCGCGAACGTCCTGCGCGGCGGATTCAAGATTGCGATCCAGTTTGAAGGTCGCGATGATGATCGATGTGCCCTGACCTGAGATCGAGCGCAGCTCATCGATGCCGTCAACGGTGTTAACGACTTCTTCGATCTGCTGCGTGACCAGCGATTCAACTTCCTGCGGAGATGCGCCCGGCAGGTTTGTGCGCACGCTGACTGTGGGAAGATCAACCGAGGGAAAGCGATCGACTCCGAGTCTGAAAAAGCTGGCCGCGCCAACCACAACCAACGACAACACAATCATGGTCGCGAAGACCGGGCGCCGGATACAGATTTCAGCTAGCTTTTGCACGACTAAGTGTGGACTGATTTTGGAGTGCGGCGACCGGTCGCCGCTTTGGTCGATGGCGGCTTGACGCCATCTTCATCGTGACCTGAATTTCAACTGACGAGGTCGCGACAGGTCGCGACCGACCAAAGCGCTGACAGGTCAGCGCACTCCAAAAGACTATTGCACCACTTCGACCGCCATTCCCGACTGCAAATTTCCCGGATCAACTATCACCTGATCTCCGACGCTCACACCTGCCAGGATCTCCGTCCACTCGCCGCTGCGGCGGCCCGTCGTGATCGGTTTCTCCAGGGCTTTACCGTTTTGTATCACGATCACTTTTTCGATGCCGGCGAAGGTAACGATAGCGTTGTTTGGAACTGTCACCGCCATTTTCGCGTCGTTGGTGACTATCTCGGCTTTCGCAAACGAACCAGGCCTCAGGTTGCCATCGTTTTGCACGTCTGCTTCCACCATCAACATCCGACTCTCCTGAGTGATCACCGGGCTCAGACGTCTTATCTGGCCGATGTAAACTCGTGTATCACCGTCGACGCTGACTCGCACATTCTGCCCGAAGCGTACCGTGGCTGCGTCGCGTTCAGGAACCTGGGCCTGCAAACGGAGCGGGTTCATGCGCACGATGTCCACTAGCGGCGCCCCCGCTGCCATGTACTCACCAACGCTTGCACGCTTAAGTTGCACAATGCCATCGATGGGTGCGTGCACCGTAGTGTCCGTAAGTTGTTGCCGCGCCAGCGCGAGCTCGGAACGACGTTGGGCCAGCAGTGCCTCACGATTTCTGATCTCCTCGAGAGCGTCCTGGTAACGGCTTTGCGCCACCTTGAAGGTGGCATCAGCAGAATCGAAATCAGCCTTCGCCACAATACCCTGCTCTACCAGACGCACCGCGCGTTCGCGACTGAGCCGGGCTTCCTCGAGTTGCGCCTTCGCTTGTCTGACTGTTCCGGTCTGCTCCAGGCTGACCTTATCGTCAGTGCCGTCTGGCGACAGACCGAGGCGCGCACGCGCCTGGCCCAGGGCGGCCTCTGATTGTTGCACGCGAAGTTTGTAATCGTTTGGTTCGAGCTGCGCAATTACCTGTCCGCGCCGGACCACACTGCCGAGATCAACTGAAATCGTATTAAGTCTTCCGGCGACCTTCACGCTCGCAGTCGACTGATCAAAAGCAGCCAGGGTGCCATTGGCGGTTACTGTTTCGCCGAAAGGAGTTTCTTCAACGCGAGCCGTTTTGACTTGGCGAGCTGCCTTATTCTCGCCCGGCAGGGCTTGTTGAGCTGAACCCTGGTAGCTGCTCTTACATCCTCCCAAAAGAGATAAGGAGACACAAAATAATAGTCCGGCGATAAACCGGATAGACTTCGGCAGGGAAATGTAATGGGCGGGGGTTTCCAACATGTTTCAGTTCAGCATCTTAACCCAGCCATCAACGTCGGCGGTAGCGGCCTAAAGTTATGGCAGGCCCTAATTTGAATTTCTTTATTTCTAACCCTGCTTTTAGGTTGTGCACTCAGTAAGAGTGTTTCCGAGGGTGAAAATACAGAAGTTTTCCAGAGGGGTGGTTTTATATGGTTACGACAAACCGCGTTTTTAGCTATTGACATAGCCAAGCGCCAGGAGTAGTTTCGCTCACCGAGACGACTTTACAAAGAGCAGCCCACTAACTGCTCTCCGTTTTCAGAAGCTGGGGACGAGCCTGACTTCGAAAGTCTTCCTCGCTAGGCAGAGACCAAGCAACTTTCTCACCCCGTCAAGAAAAGCATTGGCCCCTCGCTCAGCCAGAGACCCGACTTGGTCTCGTCGCAAGCCAAAACCAACACCGGTCCAATCTCCATCTCACGAAAGGAGAGGAACATGAAGAAACCGTTTTTGACCTTGCCGATAGTGCTCGGGATGTTATTTGTTATCACCACAATCTCGCGCGGCCAAACTCCGCCATTCCACCAGTGCCCGCCAGTTGGCGCAAACACTGGTTGTGCAGTTTTAGTTGCATTCAAACCGAATGGCAAACCTGTAGTACTGACTGACCCTAGTCAAGGTCCCTACGATCAGATCGAGGATACGCTCGTAGGCGTGCAAAACAACTCAAACAAACCAGTCTTCTCAATTTCGATCAGCAGCAATGCTTTCATTTTTGGTTTTGACGGCGACGGTATCTGCGGCTCCGATCCGAATACCGGGCAGCCATTCAACCCGAGACCTGCCGGGTGTCCTTTCGGTGCCACTGGATACGAAGGTCCGGGCGTTAGTTTCACGATCCAGTCGGGAACGTCCGGTGTCGTGAAATTCGCGGGCGGCATCCCTCCCGGCGGTAGCAAGTATTTCAGCCTGGAGGAGGCGAATTTCACTCTCAACCTGTGCGGCGATAGCAGCACACCAGTGGTGGAGCAGATTTCGAACTTCGGAACCTGCGGACCCACTGGAGTGAAGACTCCGACCTGGGGTTCATTCGGATCAGCCAACGAACTGGTTTCCGATCTTGGCGAGAAACTCCAGTTAAGGTGCGACGGTGGAACCAATCCTGCTACTGGCCAGCCGTATCTTCCTTCATTCCATCTCTATTACACGCCGCCTGGTGGACCACAATTCAGGATCGGCACCTGTCCGTTCGTTGAAGGGTGCAACAATGGCTGGTTTTCGCATTCCGGAAAAAATCCGGCCACCGGCAAGCCAAAATGCTTCGTGATGACCTACTGGCGGTCGCGAGACTATGGAGGTAACGACGTGCCGAATCCCTGGACGAGCGCTGGCGGAGTTAACACTACCGCCCATGAACCGGTGCTGGATTGGGCCGTGACCACCTTTGATGCCGTCACGAATAACCTGACTAAGTTGGACTACGAATACCGGTACAACTCAGCCATTTCTCCGCCGATACCGCCCGTATCGAACGGAACGTTTTGTACCTCCGGAGGTGCCAGACCCGAAGGCGCCCTGGTGAGAACAGTAAGGCTCGGTGACCCGCCACTCGGACCCGATACTGAGGCATTCTTCGATCGTGTCTTCCAAAATCTGCAGGCCATTGCACCCACAGGAAGTGCTCCACCGATGACCGAAGCTACTATCTTGTTTGGCGACCTGAATGCCGATGGCGTCAAGAATATTCTGGACTTCCAGATCTTCCTTGATGCATTTGGCAGTTGCGAAGGTGGAGTGAAATTCGACCCGAACGCCGACTACGACGGAGACGGGTGTGTAACCTTCGTTGATTACCAGATCTTCCTCCAGTTCTTCAATGGAAACTAAAGGACGCAGTCTCATGAAAGGAGCACGTATGAAAATCAATAGCTTGAAAATACTCTTCGGTCTCGTTACGCTGCTTGCTTCTGCTGCGTCGGAAGCCATCGCTCAGAATCCGGTTACTGTTCGTTTCGATCCCCAAAACACAACCGTCACCGCAGGAGATTCATTTACCGTAAAGTTGGTTGCTGATATTCCTGCCCCGGTTGTCGGATGGGGACTTGATGTCGGCTTCGATTCGGCACTTCTCTCGCTCGAGAGTGTCGAGGTGGGACCGGCTTGGCATGCCGCCACTGCAGCAGACGGCGACAGCCTTGCAGGGTTGGTGTTTCCGTCGCCAGTTAGTGGTCAGAATACGCTACTGGCAACACTCCACCTGAAAGCGAAAGTCAGTAGTTGTACTGGCACCGCCACACTGGTGGCGAGCTTCACCGCAAACGACTTAGCTGAGGGATTTCCGCTGCCACTGGGCGACTTCGCCAATGCAACCTTTGTCTCCGGCTCGGTATCCGTGGTCGGCGGTACTTCGATCATCAATCCATCAGTGGACAAGCCGGTGCTGTGGTCGCCAAATCACCAAATGGTAGACGTCACAGTTTCTTACGAGACTTGTTCGTCGTCCACTAACTGTCAACTCAGCGTGGCCAGCAACGAAGCGGTTAATGGCAATGGTGACGGCAACACAGATCCCGACTGGGTGATTGTGGATGCACATCACGTGCAATTACGCGCTGAGCGGTCAGGCAATAACAGTGATCGCGTTTACACCATCACTATTACCTGCACTAGTGGCAACAGCACCGCCACCCGCATTGTGCTGGTCACTGTGCCTCACGATCAAAGCTGATACCCCCCAGCGGAGGTGCTCAGCTGATCCAACAGAAAAGGCTCCGGTTAGGGACTGGAGCCTTTTCTTAATTGGCCTGGGTCTATTTTGACGCCGTGCCTTTGTATCCAGGGTTATTCAAATTACCTCGCGGGCCCATCCGCCTTCAAGAGCTATTGCGCGGAAACCACCGCCGCCGCTCCACACGATGGCATCCGGTCCTTTACTCCGAATACGTAGTATGTTTGGGTGTCGTCCGCGTTCAAGAAATCGGCAAAACTTGTGGCGGAGCCGGCCATATCGTCGCCAATGGGCATTGTCCCTCGCAGCACATGTACACTGTCGTATCCGCCTTTTGGAACCTGCCAGGTCAAGTCAACAAGATTGCCGTCGCGCCTCCTGGCGCGGAAGTTCTGCGGCGCCGGTGGCACACTGAGGCCCGTATCGGTCGTACACAGAAACAGCCAATACTGGTTGACCGCTACCGCGACTTCGTTATCCTGTGCCTGGGCAGAAATTCCATAGGTGTGAAGTTCGGTATCCGCGTTAATAGCAGCGGCGATCTTCCGAGCTAGTTGCTGCGTCGAATCGTCCGGCGCCGACCTGATTTTCAAATCCCTTCCCTTAACCCACACTCTAATCTCGCCTCCGTGTGGTGCGCCTTGAAGAACAAGCGAAGCTCCACGCGCAGGTTTTTCGACGGAAGGCCCCTGTGAATCGTTACTTTGTTTAGGGATCGGCTGAAGGGGTGAGGAAGATTGGTTAGACCCGGACGTATCAGGCAACTTCATTCTAATCGAATGTTGAATAGCGAATGACGTTGCAATCAGAAAAACCGAAATCAGCACCGCGACAGCGACCGCACCTCGCTTATTCATGTGTCATCCTCCTTCTCACTAAACTAGAGGAATTGGGGCGGCGATCTACAAGCAAACAGGATCATAACATCATGCCGCATCTATGGCACGGTTTCTGAGTTTTTCGGTAGTACCCTAATTTCAACTCTCTCTGCGTTAACTCGGCGATCTCTGCGTCTCGGCGGTGAGTGTGATTTGCACCAATATTAACCGCCGAGTCTCCGACAACGCGGAGACGACGAGGGGACGAACTTCAAATTAGGCACTACCAAAGTTAGGTTGCCGTCGGGCTTAGACGGGAAATGGGTAATGGGGAAAGCGTAAGGGGGAAGGCAGAGCTATGCTGATTCCTCTCGACGGTGATGGAGGATTACTGCCCCGCGCTAACCAAGCGCTAAAAGCTCTTGCGAAACAGGTAAGACATCTTGATAAAGAAGGTTCGGCCGTTGCGACGGAAGCCGGGCTCAAGATTTCCTGAAAAAGGATTAAAGCCTCGGCGATTGAGATCGTCGTTGTAACCCACATAGAGAGCGGTACCTGGATTCGGCGTGTAGCCGAGCAGAAATTGCCCTTTAACGTTTGAGGCTATCGAATCGAAATCAATGCGCCCGCGCGCAAACAGGAAACGGCTGAACTGGTAGGTGCTGCGTAATGAGGCAATGTTTTCGTCGAATGCCAGGAGCCCAGTGTCGTAACGTCGCAACCTCTCTTTAGTGAAATTAAGTGTAGCGCTCCATGCTGTCGTCGGCTGGAAAGTAATCCCGCCGTCTAAGTGCAGGAAGTCGCCGGGTCCCGGATCCAACGGCGCCAGGCAAATTGCCGGCGGATGTTCATCGTTGCAGAGACCGCGGGCTACCGCTGCGGCTGCCGCGAGCGCGACCGTACTCACGCGCGGATAACGAGGTCCGGCGCCAAAGTCGTAATCCATTGTCCCCCAACGACGGTTGACAAAAGAGTTGAAACGGATCTTCTTGGTGGGAACCGATTCAGCGTAAAAATAGAGCCCACGGTTTGATGACGACCGCTCTTCGTCGTTGCCGGCAAACGTGCAGGTGTTCGTGCTGAGGCAGTTTGGATCCGCCCGCCGCGTTGGCCCAAATTCGCTCTCAAAGACGCGCTCGTAACCCTTTTCGACGCCCACACCGAGAAACGTCTCTTTAGGCAGCCTAAGCTGAAGCTGCGTTTCGTTGTTGGCGTTTTGCGAGCGTCCCTGCCAATCAAAGTTTGCCGAGAAGTCTGTGTAGACGCGCCAGGAGATCAGGCGGGCCTTGGGCTTCGGCTCAGAGTTGTAGCGAATAAACCAGTTTGGGTTGTTTGTATTGTCGCGGCGGTTGAAACCAAGGTCGGCGCGATAGTAGCGAGTGCGTCCAACCATTGAAAATTCGTGGCCAAAATGCCGGCCGTCGTTGTTGTAGTCAATGGCGTAGATGAAGCCGTTCTCTCTTCGATCGAGGACCTTGCCCTGATCCGGGTAGAAAAACAGACTGCGTGTGCTCGTGCCCAGCGCCTGCCAGCTAAACGTCGTTTGCTTGTTAAGGCGGAACTTTCCGTCAAGACCGCCGACCGCATTCTTGTCGTCTACAAACTGACGGTAGGTTCCCAGGAAGCCGACGAAAGAATCTGCTTTGCCCAAGTCACGCTTCAGGCGGAGAATGCCGACGGACGCATTCTTATCAAGGACTCTTGGATCGATGCCGGGACGTTCGTCTTCGCTGAAGTTGCCTGGACCGTTGTCAGAGGCGAGTAGCAAGCCGATGGTATTGCGCCCGATTTTCCCGGTTAGTTTCGCTGCGTAATCGGGATCGACGATGGTCCGCGTGTGAACAGCCTGAATCTGCGTACGAAAAATGTCGATGCCTTCAAGGAAGAACGGACGTTTCTCATCAAAGAAGATCGGGAAGCGCTGATTGGCGGTGACGACCAACTGGTCTGACTCGACCTGCGCGAAATCGGGGTTGATGGCGAAGTCGAGCGTAACTTGCGGAGTCACGCTGTATTTTCCTGTTAGTCCGGCCTCGAATCTGATGGGTTCGTTGACAAACCGGCCGCCCCGGGCTACGTCGGCGACAGTAACCGGTCGCTTTCGCTTCCCGGTTTCTGACAGCGTTACACTCGGAATTAGTTCCAACGTGCGTTCGGTCGAGATGCCTTCCAAGCCGGTGAGATGACCCGCCTGACCCAACAAGGCTGAGTTGTCTTTGGAGATCGGCATCCAGGAATCCATTTCACCGTTCGCGTGTTTGACGACGCGCAGAGCATGAAACCCCCACAATTTCCCCTGGCCCGCTTCATAACGCAGCGACTTGAAAGGAATCGCGACTTCGACCGTATAACCGTCGGCGGTCACGGTCCCCTTCGACTCCATCACGATGTCGACACTGAAATCATCATTGCCGCCTTCGGTGAGAAATCCGTCCTGCTGAACTCCCAGGGGATTGAAGAAAAGCTCGTAAGCCCGCCGCCTGTCGTTAAAGGTGTCAAGCAATAGACCGACGACGTCGTCGTCAAAAATACTGTCGCGCTTGGCGACCGTGGCGCGGACCCTGGCGGGATCATCGTAGGCATGAAAGGCAAAGTAGATGAAACGCGAATCATATCCGGCCAGCACTTCAGTGCGCGCCGAGGCGGGAGACGAATCGCTGGGCCGCCATTGATAAAAATCCTTGAAGACTGCCGCCGATTTCCAAACATCGTCGTCAAGCTTGCCATCGATCACCGGCGGCTTTGCGAACAGGCTTACCTTTACTGGCTGGGCCTTTTCCGGAGGCAGTGCCGCGGGCGATTTTCCTGAACTCGATTTTGCTGCTGGAGGCGTGCGCGTCGCTGCGGGTGTGGTCGAGGGCGTTGGTGGCTCGTTGCCGTTTTTTTCTGTAGTTGAAGGGACTGCTGGAGTTGCCGATGTTAGTGCGCTCGACTGCGCCCACGAAGGGAGCGTAAATAAATAGACTACGGCAATGGCCAATGCGAGGCGCTTCATTTTTTTGAAAAGTCTCCCCTGCCGTCTAAACTCAAATCAACTATTGCGTTGATAAGGACGCTAAAGGGAGCGCAGGTGTTAACCCGTAACTTTAAAATTGCTGTAACGCAATTTTTTAGTTTTCGTTATCTCAGCCCCGGTCGCTACCAGCCTATCGCTGGTTTGTTGTAGTCTGAAACGTTGACGCGCTCGACATTTGAAAGAGCTTCTTAGGACACTCCGCAACGGTACTGGATTTAACGCTACTTTTAGATGAAAGTTGCAGAAAAGTTCGTCCATGTTTTTGTACTAATTCCAGGATTTTGGAGTTGACGATTTGATCGCAGAGCAACCTAATGTTTCCGAGGCACTACGCCACAGTGCCTTCATGCGTGCGTGCCGGCGCGAGGCCGTTCCGTACACGCCGATTTGGTTGATGCGTCAGGCGGGCCGCTACATGAAGGAGTATCGAGAAGTACGCGCGCGCATGAGTTTTCTTGAGTTGTGCAAGACACCCTCGCTGGCCGCGGAAGTCACAGTGACGGCGGCCGAGCGACTCGGAGTGGATGCGGCAATCATCTTTGCCGACATTCTCTTGATCATCGAGCCGATGGGCCTGCAACTTGAATTCAGCAAAGGCGAAGGACCAGTGATCCACAATCCAGTGCGCGCATCGGTTGATGTGGATCGCTTGCGTGAGGTTGATGATGTTGGGTCGTTGAGTTTTGTCTTCGACGCTATTCGCGAAACACGGACTGCCTTGCGCCAGGATCTGCCGCTAATTGGATTCGCGGGGGCTCCCTTCACGCTTGCGTCATACATTGTTGAAGGTGGCGCTTCCAAAAACTATGTGCACACGAAGTCGCTGATGTACAACGACAGCGGCGCCTGGCACGCGATGATGTCGTTGATTTCGCGCGGGCTAATCAAGTATCTCAATGCGCAGATCGACGCAGGCGCGCAGGCCGTACAATTGTTTGACTCATGGGTAGGAGCCCTCAGTCCTGACGACTATCGTGAGTTTGTCTTGCCGCATACACGCGCTGTCATAAACGGAATCAACTCCGGGACCCCGGTTATTCATTTCGGCACCGGCACCTCTGCTCTGTTGGAATTGATGCGCGAAGCGGGGGGCGACGTTATAGGACTCGACTGGCGCGTTAGATTAGACGAAGGCTGGCAACGAATTGGTCATGACGTCGGCGTGATGGGTAACCTCGATCCGGTAGCGCTGTTTGCGAATCAAAAACAGCTTCGCTCGCAAGCGAAATTGATACTGGATCAAGCCGGCGGCCGGCCGGGACACATTTTCAACCTCGGACACGGGATTCTACCCGAGACGCCGGTCGAGAATGTGATCGCATTGGTTGAGGCGGTTCATGACATGAGTAGCAGATCGCAGGCGTAGTGTTCGTGTCCATTCGTGGCTCGCAACCGGGTCAAAAAAAGTATGGCAACGGCTTACGACGCAATTTTGGTTGTCTCCTTTGGCGGGCCCGAAGGAATCGACGACGTGATGCCGTTCCTCGAAAACGTGCTGCGCGGACGCAACGTAACGCGCGAACGAATGCTTGAAGTTGCGAAGCATTATGAATTGTTCGGCGGCGTCAGTCCGATCAACGGACAGAATCGCAAACTCATTGCCGCGTTGCAGCAATTGTTAGAATCACAGGGACCACAGCTGCCGATCTACTTTGGCAATCGCAACTGGCATCCGCTGCTCGCGGATACTTTAGTCAAAATGCGCGACGACGGCGTAAAGAAAGCGCTGGCCTTCGTCACCTCAGCGTACAGTTCTTATTCAAGTTGCCGTCAGTATCTTGAAGACATCGAACGTGCCCGCGCGTTGATTGGTATGGATGCGCCCAGCGTGGAAAAGCTGCGCGCTTTCTACAATCACCCTGGCTTTATCGAAGCGAACCTAGCCAATATTCGGGAGGCGCTCGGACAAATTCCGGAAGAGAGACGAACTGCGGCGCAGCTTGTTTTCACGGCACACAGCATTCCTGAATCGATGGCCCAGAATTGTGACTACGAGATGCAGCTTCGCGAGACAAGTAGGCTGATTGCGGAAGCCCTGGGCAGCGATAGATGGCAACTGGTGTTTCAGAGTCGCAGCGGATCGCCTGCGCAACCATGGCTTGGCCCCGATGTTTGCGAAGCCCTGCGAGAATTGCACTCGGCGGGCAGCAAAGATGTGGTCGTCGCTCCGATTGGTTTCGTTTCTGACCACATGGAGATCATCTACGATCTGGATACTGAAGCGATGGGGCTGTGTCGCGAGTTGGGTTTGAATATGATTCGCGCGGCTACTGCCGGAACCCATCCCGCATTTATTGAGATGATTCGCGAGCTGATTCTCGAACGCATCGACCCGGCAACGCCGCGACGGGCGCTCGGCACGAGGGGACCGCGAGAGTCTGACTGCCGCACCGGCTGCTGCGATTCTGGAGTGCGCCGACCGGTCGGCGCTTTGGTTGCCGGCGACCTGTCGCCAGCCGCCATCGCGACAGGTCGCGACGGACCAAAGCGGTGACAGGTCACCGCACTCCAAAAACTGATATTCAAATGAAGCGTGTTGTAATCATTGGTGGCGGCATCACCGGCCTGGCTGCAGCGCACAGGCTCCTCGAGCGCAGCCTTGAGTCCGGCAAACAGATTGATCTCACGGTCCTCGAAGCCGGCAACCGCGTTGGCGGGATAGTACAAACTCGCGAGCGCGACGGCTTTCTGCTTGAAAGCGGCCCCGACTCCTTCATTTCAGAAAAACCCGCGGCGCTGGCGCTCGTCAAACGTATCGGCCTGGAATCGCACCTGATAGAAACAAACAAGGACAACCGCCGCAGCTTCATCGTAAGACAAGGGCGACTCCTACCAGTGCCCGAAGGATTCCAACTGCTGGCGCCTTCACGCTGGTGGCCGTTTGTTAAGAGCGACATTTTTAGCTTGTCCGGTAAAGCGAGAATGGCGCTCGACCTCGTCCTGCCTCGTCGTAGTCTAAACGGTAACAACTCTGACGAAAGCCTGGCTGAATTTGTACGTCGCCGCCTGGGGACTGAAGCCCTTGAGCGCATGGCCCAACCGATGGTGGGCGGGATTTATACGGCCGACCCCGAACGACTGAGCTTGCAGGCAACGATGCCACGCTTTCTGGAAATGGAGCGCGATCGTCGCAGTCTGATTCGAGCACTGCGAAAGCAAAATAGGCAGAAGGTTTCAGACTTATCAGGAACCAGTTCGGAAACGAGCGGCGCGCGTTACAGCCTCTTTCTTTCGTTCGATCGCGGCATGCAGGTGCTCACCGATACGCTCGAAAAGACAATTTCAAGTCTCGGATCTCAACTCTCAACTGGCATGGCGTCAGGTCAAACTACTATTCGTGTAAACACCGCAATCGATTCAATCGCGCCGGAGGAAAGCGTCGGCGGGCATTCGCCAAGGTGGAAACTTACAACTAGCGGTAACGAAACCTTGCTTGCCGATGCTATTTGCGTAGCTCTGCCCGCTTACATCAGTTCACGTTTACTCGGCACAGTAGATCCGCAACTCGCCGCGGAGTTGGCCCAAATTTCTTACGCTTCCAGCGCGACCATCAACCTAAGCTTCAAGCGCGACGATATTCCTCATCCGCTGGACGGTTTCGGCTTCGTCGTCCCCTTTATTGAAAAACGATCGCTGATTGCCTGCACGTTTAGCAGTGTGAAGTTTGCGGACCGCGCACCGGCTGGACATGTTCTGTTGCGCGCGTTTGTTGGCGGCGCATTGCAACCAGAATTGTTGGCGCTCGATGAAGATGAATTGCTGGGCCGGGTGCTCGGCGACTTGCGCGATTTGCTGGGGATTGAAAAAGCCCCGCTCTTTACTGAAGTGACAAAGTGGGAACGCTCGATGCCGCAGTATCACGTCGGGCATGTGGCAAGGGTCCAACGAATTGACGCGCGCCTTGCTTCCGTGCCCGGCCTCGCCCTTGCCGGCAACGCTTACTCAGGACTGGGGATTGCTGATTGCATTCGCAGCGGCGAAGCGGCTGCTGATCGTATTTACGAAGATTAGCCGCGGATTTACGATGAATGCGTGATGAAAGAGCGGGGGCAAGCCCGCCTTCCAGACCTTGAGCTTGCTTGAGGTGAACTGCGGATTCTAGATTGAAGGCTTTCCAATCTGATCTGCGTTTATCTGCGTAAATCCGCGGCCAATTTTCTCCCCGCCTATTTCCCTGCCAGCTTCTCGATCCACGCCGCATTGGTTTCCAGGAGCGGCCGAAACGCCTCGCGTGGCGCCGTCGTTTCGATATGCATGTTGTCGTCAGTGTTGATGACAGCTCCGGCAACGGCCGGAGCTAGCTGCTTTTCATCGCAAACGTACCAGGCGTTCACGTCAGCTTCACTCTTGATGTTTACGCGCGCCAGTTCGGCAGCAATGCGCGAGTCGCCCACTCGCTCCTTAATTCGATCAAGCGTTAAAGGATTCCTGCTGCCGACCAGCAATAGATCCTTTCCTTTCCAGGCTCCCTGCACCCGAAACACCAGCACATAGGGAAACGTCTCGTGAAAAGTTGCGAGAACAGAACGCAGACTATCAGTTGAGAGCTGGTATATCTGGAGCCACTGCACAAAGATTCCGTCACTGTTCAGCCTATCGCGACCAACCTGAAAAAACTCACGCGTAAAGAGATTAGCAACTCCCGGAACCCAGGGATGACTGGGTTCGCTGACAATCATGTCATAGCGCGTGGGGATCACTCGCAAGTAAGTCCTGGCATCATCGATGATCAGGTGCAGGCGCGGATCGTTGAGTGGATGATTATTTACATGTTCGAAATAGCGCGAGCCATTGACGGTGGCCGGTTCAAGCTCGACGCATTCCACCGATTCAACCGGCGACTGCAGGATGGCTCCAGTCGTGACCCCGGTGGCATAGCCGACCACGAGCGCATTCTTCAGTCGCGGCGCTAAAAGAAGCGGCAGCTGTCCCAACATAACCTGGGTCGGCATATCTTCGCGGTCGGATGCATTGGTGCGGCCATTGATCGCCATCGAGGTTATATCCCAGTCTTTGCGAACTGAGACTGTCGCGGTCGGTCCCTCTTCATACATCAGTAGCTGGTGAATCTCCGGACCCTGTCGCGGAACCGTTTCATCCTCGATCGTGCCGCGCGACTTCGCGAGCACGCGAACGAGACTGTCATAGGCGCCGATCGAGAGATCAGCGAGATTCAGGCGCGGGGCCGCCAGGAAGAACAACAAGATCAGGGTCAGCGTCAAACCGGCGGCCACGGCGCGCCGCAGGTCGCGATCACGAGCATCAATCTTAGGCTGGTACGCCGCACCGGCTACGATAATGCACAGAACGGCCGCAAAAATTATTGTGAATCGGGTAGTCAGTTTTGGCACTAAAACAAATCCGGCAATAAACGCACCGGCGATCGCGCCGAGAGTGTTAACAGCATAACTGCGCCCCACGAGCTGTATTGATTGGACATTCCGGTTTGATCCAGCCCAGACCAAAACCAACGGCATCACCATTCCCATGAAGAAGGCCGGCAGAAGGATCAGTAGTGCGACTGAAAAAATTTGCAGCGTGAGTAGTCCCGCCCAACTGCTGATGTGAAAACGCAAGCCGGTGGTAATCAGCAGGACAGGGATCTTGTTGGCTATTATCAGACTAAGAAAAATACTGACGGCCGTAAGCAGTTCGACGCGGAGCACGGTTTCTCGGGGTCTTGCCCCGCGACCTCCGCGCGCTATTACAAACGATCCAGCAGACAAGCCCATTAGGAAAAGCGCCACCACAATACTGAAGGCATATGTACTTGACCCGACTATCATGGTGAGCAGGCGCGTCCAGGCAACCTGTGTGGAGATAGTGACAAATCCCGAGATGAACGCGCAGGCCATCCAGAATCTTGCGTCGCCGGCAGCAGCTGAGCTGGTCTCATCTAGTTGCAAATCCTCCGCAGTGGTTTGCGGGGCATCTTGCTCAAGGCTCAACTGAGTCTCCATTCGCCGGTCAGCCACGATCGAAGCAATGCCAATCAATATGTTTATGAAGGCAGCGATATAGATAGTGGCGCGGACGCCGAAGCTCGGTAACAACAAAAATCCGGCAACGACGCCGCCGCAGATCGCACCGGCCAGGTTGCGAGTGTAGAGCCGTGTTATCGAGGTTGAGCGTGATCCGCTGGAGCGCAACAAGGCAGCTGATAGCAGCGGCAGCGTTGCGCCCATGAGCGCGGTGGGAACCAGCAGCATGAGGCACGAAAGCAGGAAACGCCAGAGACTGAAGGCAAAGAAGCCGGGATGGAATTGCTGCCAGATAATGGCGTAGAGATTATCGACAAAGGTAAAGAGGAAGGGCACGGCGAGGGCGTAGAGGGCGATGCCGATTTCGATCAGCCCATAAGCGCGGATCGGACGTTTTACGGTTGCGCCCCGACGTCCGGCTGATCCGCTCCCGATTGCCAGACCGCCCATGAAGGCGGCTAAGACTGTGCTCACCGCCAGCGTAGTTGCTCCGAAAACCAGACCCAGCATGCGGGCCCAAAGCACTTCATAAATCAACCCGGTGGCGCCGGACAGAAAAAAACAGGCGGCTACGAGTTTGAAAGTGTTTGGTGAATAGCTTTTGGTTGGAGAACTGGCTGCTGAGAGCGTAGCTATCAAGTTTTACTCCAGACGATGGAACACCTCACGTTGGAGGAGCCCTTCACCAGCCCGCGCAGCGGGCGGAGAGAGTGCTAGCCCCAGGCGATGGCGAAGCCGAGCCTGGGGAACCGGGCCAAACCGATGTCCTGGCCCACGAAATGGGCGACAGATGAAACGTGAAATTAAACAGCTTGGACTCGGCATTTTTCATAGCTCGACCACAATCTGTCGCCAGCTTCGCAGGCTCTCTGTAATTACTGCCTTACCCCAGGCTCGGCTTCGCCATCGCCTGGGGCTAGCACTCTTTCCGCCCAATTCGCGGGCTCGTTAATGATTCCCTTAACCCGGTCGTTACCCCGACACGTTGGGGGTTTCCGATTTGTTTACTTTTATCGTTACCTCACACATGAATCACATGCGACGCACGCCAGATCTTCGCTGGAATAGAACCGAGCGGCGCAGTGGTTAGTACGATTGCATAGTCCTCGCCAAGCACATTGTCATCATTAGCAGTCGCCGGATCGTTAACAGAACCGGAAAGTTTCACTTCGCCGTTTTGCGGTTGCGGATTGACCAGCGCGAGCCGGCGCAGGCACCCATGAAGATGCTTTAACCCGCTTCCGTAGCGCCCCAGATCGTCGCCGAGCATTAGCCTGATCTCGGCACGTTCGTCGACAAAGTGCTTCAAGAGTGAAGCAGCCTGAATCACGCCCGCCTCAAATCTCGGCAGGAAATGTTTCTCGTCTGAATCAGACATGTCCCGAGTGTCGAGGACAATAGTAATTCGCCGCTCGTCTTCCGCCGTGAATTCGCGCACCGTAAGGTTGCGCGATCTCGCCGTCGCTTTCCAATCGATGTGTCGCAGATCATCCTGCGGCTGGTAATCACGAAGGGAAAAGAGGTCCTGCCCAACGCCCCTTCTCACCGAAGCCATGCGTCCGGCATAGGTAGGAAGCAAGTGGAGCTCATCGCCGATTGGTACGGGCATCGGGTAAACCACGATATCCACATCCCGCGCTCGCAGCCGTCGCCGAAAGCGAAAAAAGCCAAACGGGAAACGTGTCGACAACTCGAAGCCGTTGATAAGCACATGACCGCGACTCTGGAACAGTTGCTCAACGCGCTGTTCCGCGGCCGCGCGACGGGGTATGTAGGTGAAGTAAGCCAGCGGCCGTTTGACGAAACGCGGACCACGGTTGCCGTTCTTGTTATTTTTTACTTCATTAGGACCACGAGCTTCGACCAGAATCGAGAACGAGGGGAACACCCGTTTGGCGTTTCGCAGAGTAACGATTACCGGCGCCGCTTCGCCGGCAAAGATGTGATCCGGAAACCGCGCCGACACGATCAGATCGCGCAGCGAGGCCTTCGCAGCGATGCCTCCGACAAACAGGCTGGAAGCAAGCAAAGAGAAGATCATGAAGAGGAGATTGTTTCCCGTGTTCCAGGCTGCGAAACCGACCACCACCAGGATGAGAATAAATATCGCGCCTCCACTGGTTACTTCCATTGGAAGATCGAAGCGACGCACCTCAAGCCGCGCGGAACGCGCCAGCGGCGGGACGACAAAAATCAACATTAAGGCCGCACTCACCAGCGACAAGACGGCGGCGATGGCTGCAAGTGCGTAGTTGTCGCTCTGACGAGCCAGCAGCGTGATGGCAGCGGCAGAGAGTCCGCCAATTACAAGTAGAGTTCCGAGAATAGCGTTGCGCCACCTAGCAAGGGATGAAGGATGAAGGATGAGGGATGAGGACCGATCGCGTTTATCGCTCCCTGCTTCATCCTTCATCCCTCCGCCCTCATCCTTTCCTACAGGGGCACACTTACGGTTTTCATTATCTCGGTCAATACCGCTTCTGCTTCTTCGCTGCGGCGCATCGACGAGGCGTAACGAGTGCTGACGAGTATGCGGTGGGCAAACACGGGGAGTACGAGTCGCTTGATATCGTCGGGAATACAGTAAGAACGTTCTTCAGTCAGCGCCAGCGCCTGCGCTGCACGGAACAAAGACAAAGTTGCACGCGGACTCACGCCCAGATCCAACATTTCCGAGTCACGCGTGGCGGCAACTATGCGCATAAGATATTCAATCAGGGCATCATCCACGGAAACATCCGCGACCTGCTGCTGTAGCTCAACGATTTCTTCGGCGGTCATTACCGGCCGAAGATCATCGAGCGGATCGCTGTACTCTCGATCGCGCAGAATCTGTCTTTCATCATCGATGGCCGGATAGCCAATGCGCAGCCGCAACATGAAACGGTCGAGCTGCGACTCCGGCAGCGGATAAGTGCCGTGGTGCTCGATTGGATTTTGGGTAGCAACCACTACGAAGGGTGACGGCAGCGGGTGTGTGACACCTTCAGCAGTCACATGGCGTTCAGCCATCGCCTCCAGCAGAGCCGACTGCGTCTTGGGAGTGGTGCGGTTGATCTCATCCGCCAGCACTACATTTGCGAAGATGGGTCCGGGCTTCCATTCAAACACACCGGTGTGCTGGTTGTAGATTGAAAGCCCGATAACATCCGAGGGCAGGAGATCAGATGTGAACTGTATCCGTTGAAAACTGCAGTGGAGCGCGCGGGCCAGCGCGTGTGCCAACGTAGTTTTACCAACTCCCGGCACGTCCTCAATCAGCAAGTGGCCGCCGGCCAGAAGCGTAACTATCCCCAACCGAACAGCTTCTCGCTTGCCCCTGATGACCGTCTCGATAGCCGACTGCAGACGCTCGATCTTTTCGACCGCATCGGCGATGACCAGTGGCGGATTGCGTGTTACCGGTTCGAGTCGTCTCATTAACTACTTCTTTCTCGTCAAGCCAAATTTCCCTCATTCTACATGCTAAAACTCGCTGCCGCACCTCAAACGACTATCTCGTCGATCAGGGAAGCTCCAGACAGGATTTAAAGGATTAACAAGATTGTTGAGGCACCAGTCCGTCCTTCATCTTGTCAATCCTGTAAATCCTGTCCATTCCTGCCCGAACTGTCTCGGGCTACATGACGTTTCGGAATCTACTGTAGTAAACTAAGATTCAGCTCGAGCACACCGACGTTTCCCGGTCCAGTTACAGGAACTAACTTTTATTTCACACGTGTAACGAGTCGCGAGGAGTTTTTATGAGCCCAAATCAAAGACAACGTAATTCCGAACGCGGCTTCTCACTGATTGAGCTGATGATTGTTATTGCGATCATCGGCATCCTGATAGCGGTGGGTGTGACAGGTTGGAAAGCCGCTGTGAAGTCGGCCAATGAAGCTGCCGCAATCAAAACACTCAGGACAATCGCTGAGCAGCAGATGCTTTACTACAACTCTCACCAGCGCTCGTCATTTGGAACGTTTGACGAAATGCTGAAGGAGAACATGCTGGATACCCGGTTCGCCGGCACTACTCCGGTAGTTGAGGGTTACATATTTCAGATGCGAACCATACCCAAATCAACCACCAATCAACCCGGTTATGTCGTCAATGCGGATCCGCAGGTGACTGAAGGAGTCGGGGCGACGGGCAAGAACCATTTTTATTTCGACTCAGACAGCAACACCATCCACGTCAATGCTTCGCAGCCGGCAACTGTTGCCGACCCGCCGATCGGGCAGTAGAAGGCAGGGGCAGTAGGCAGTAGGCAGTAGGCAGTAGGCAGTAGGCAGTAGGCAGTAGGCAAACGAAAGCCTTCAGTTCCAGGTTGCGGACTGAAGGCTTTTCCTTTTGCTACTGTTTACTGTCTACCTGTTTATCGCCATTGCGTACGCATACCAAAGTCCAAAAGCAATGCTTACTGTGCCAGCGACAGTCTGCAATCCGTAGTTGATACTCGTAAGGCGTCGCCCACTTAGCGCGAAGGGTAAGCCAATCAGACCAGACATTAGCAACATGCCTGCTGTCGAACCCAGTCCGAAAAGTGCCAGGTAGAATAGTCCCAGCGAGATCGATTGAATTTGTGTGAGCACGAGTAAAGTCAGGGCGGCGGATCCGGCCAGCCCATGCATTGCACCAACCAGCAGTGGCTTGAAACCAATCAGCGCGATCGCATGCGAGTGCGGCGAAGGCGATGCCTCCGTAGTTGCGAGGGTCGCGTGTTCATTGCCCTGCTCATGAAAGTGGACGTGCACATGCGACTGCCCCTCATGACTGTGTCGATGCAAATGAATGTCCGCGCGCTTGCGCAACACTCGTGTGATCGCCAGCACACCCAGCGCGATTATCATCAAGGCCACGCCAAACTCCAGCCAGTTGGCAACTCTTTGCGGAATGGCAACGCGAAACACCAGCACCACTACGCCCACGATGATCAGCGAAGCCGTGTGCCCCAATCCCCACAAGCCGCCCACGAGGGCCGATCGCATGACGCTGCGATGTTCACTGACGATTGTCGATACTGCGACCACGTGATCGACTTCGGTCGCGTGCTTCAAGCCAAAGACAAGCCCTAACGCGAGTAAAGCAAGAGTGCCGACTGAAGTGAACGAAGTTTCCATAGAAATGAGCCGCGGGCGTTCGCGATAACCTTAGGCCGAATTCCCCAGCACCGTCAAATTGATTTCAAGTCATGATTGAGGAATGGGCAAACCGTTAACTAATTTCATTGCACAACCCTTCGGTAACTAGTCCGCAAAGCGGACGAATGCCTGTAGCCCAGCAGTTGACTGCTGGGGATGATGCCATAAGGAAGACGCAGTCCGTGAAGCGGACGACTGAACAACGCGCTGGAGAACTCCCTAATATCAGTCGTCCGTTTCACAGACCCTGTCGCGAATTCTCCTTTCCCTCCCAGCGATAAATTGCTGCGCTACTGTCAGTCGTCCGCTAAGCGGACTAAAGATCAGGACTCAGAATTCAGGAGTCGGAAGTTGTTTGATCTGGTTAAAACCGTTCGGGTCTTTAACTGCTGACTTCAGAATTCTGATTCCTGAGTTCTGAGTCCTGAATTCTTGTTCTTGCTTATCCAGCCAAATGCTTGGAATTTTCAGCGGAATTGCAGTTTTCACTAGTCAGCCTGGTTAATATGATTGAGTCTATAGTCAGGTGGTGTTAACCTTTGGGCCGCAACAGGGGGCTTTATCCGGATCTCGCTTTTCACTGGCACTTTGCCGGCTCCGGCGCAGAGATACAGGAGAACTAATGTAATGCCGAGGTATTCAAGTCGAAGGCCATTCGTCAGTTTAGCGGGCGCGATCTTCGCAGTTTTCGCGCTGGCGATCGTTTCCCAGGCTCAAGACACTGCGAGCCATGACTTTTCCAACATCAAGATAAAGAATTTCGGACAGATGGATGAACGCTTCTACCGCGGAGCGCAACCCAAGGAAAAAGACTATAAGGATTTGGCTGCACTTGGAATCAAGACTGTCATCGATTTGACCACCGACCCCAAACCGTATGAGCAGGTTACGGTCGAATCGCTCGGAATGAAATACATCAACATTCCGATGGTCGAAAGGAGTTATCCAACCGAGGAGGCCACCAGGACGTTTTTGAAAGTTGCCAGTGATCCGGCCACCGGTAAGTTTTTTGTCCATTGCGCCGGGGGCAGGCATCGCACGGGCGCGATGGGCGCTGTTTATCGCTACCAGCTCTATGATTGGAATTTTGATCAAGTCTACGCCGAGATGAAGAAGTTCGACTTCTATACCAGTTGGGGTCACGGCGCTTATAAAGAATTTGTTCAGGACTACTATGACAAGATCCGCGTGGCCAAGGCCTCAAGATCGTCAGCGGTTCCGGCTACTGCGGTTCGCGCTCAGTAATTCCGACCGAAGCTCCTGGCAATGCAGAAGGCCACCCAATCGTTTGGGCGGCCTTCCTGCTTTTGTACTGCTTCGTTTTTGTTAGTTGTAAATATAGGTCGAGCTTTTCTTTTGTTCCCATTCAAGACCCGCGATGTTGTTCGAGTCATCGGCAAATATTTCCTCGCTTAACTGATCAGTCCTGTCAGCCAGACTGAGGTTCACTTCATAAACTATCTTTCCATTCTCGCCCTCACCAGCCTCGCGTTCCAGATGACGTAGTTCATAGCTGCATCCGTGTCGTTCGAAAAACTTCTTGAGCACCTGACGAGTCTCATCCAGGTGTCGCGTTTCAATCGTGAGTTCCATTGAGCGAAATACCTGCGTCGCTTCAAAAGACTCCAGGACAAACAGAGCCAGCAAAACGAAGAGGGTAAGAATCAAGGCCATGTCCAGACGTCCAACACCGCAGGCCAGGCCCACTCCCAGACAGACCAGCAGCACTGTGGTTTCTTTTGGGTCGCGAATGTTGGTGCGGAAGCGCACCAACGAAGCTGCCGCGAAGATGCCGAAGGCGCGCGCCGCACTGTCACCGACGATCATCATCATTGCCGCAGCTACTACCGCCAAAAGAATCTGAGTCTGCGCTACGTAAGGATTACGTCTGGTAACAGAAACGCCACGGCGCCAGCGAAATGCCAACAACATCGCCAGAAAGGCGGCCAGCAGAAAGCGCAGCAGAACCCGGGCCGCCACCACTCCCCGCTCAGCTTCTTCTTCCACCCTGGGGCTCGGATGATCAATACCAAAGATTTCAGTGAGGACCGAATGGTTAGCGTTGTCCCGCGCTCTCGCTGCAGCCTCTGGTGATCGCGTCGGAGCGCCAGGCTGCTCTTGAGTAGTTGAGACCGGTTCAGTGACTGCGCTACTCCCGGGCCCGCCAGAGCGTTCGAGCAAAACGTAAACAAGCAGACCGCTGCCGAGCAAAACGGCGACGAAGATCACCAAAATGCGGACCAGCGGTTTGTTCATGTCAAACTACTCCTTTGGAATTGTTAACCTACCAACCTTCAATTAGAGCAGCGCGCGTCAATGATCGTTTTCGCCTTACGCACGAATTCTGTTGTCCACGCTTCCGGAGCCTGGTCGCGTTCATCGTTGCGCGAAGCGCGAAACACTTTAGTAATCAAGCCGTCTGTCTTCTCCGCATCAAGCAACTTTTGCAAACCCTTTGCAAGAAGCGCGCGACCGCCTTCGCTGATACTGGTGTCCCCAACGCTCTTAGCGGTAGTACTGCAACGTCCACCGCTCACCTTGATTGGGTCCTTGCCTTCCCAGTTTTTTAACCTCGCCTTGCTCTCGCTGGAACTGGAGTAGCCAAAGGTCGAGCCCATGTCGCTCACGTAATACACTGCCCGGCCCGGCTTGCACATGCGCGACCCTTTAGGATTTTTGCCTGAATCAAGACAACTGAACTTTTGATTGTCAGCTTTCGTGTCACCGTGATCGATGAAGGCGAGCCATAACTTAAAGGCATCAATCTCAGCTCGAGGAGATCCGGCTTTCAACAATTTCTCCAGGGATCCGGCAATCGCCCCAGAATCCTTATTGTTGCAATCCACATCTATTCCATGCCCCAATGGCAACTCAATCCCAGCGGCGGGTTGAGAGGGACTGAAGGGCACGCCCTGAAATCCCTTATTCAAACTCTTCTCGCAGTCCGGGCAAGTGACATCCGCGACCCACTCATCGTCCGCAAAGAACCCCAGCGCCTTCGAAAATCGTGATGAGAGAAACTCGCCGTAGATCTCGCCGTTTCTCTTGTCTTTTGACTGCCCTTTGAAGTGAGGCTTGATCTTATAACGGATCGGCCCGCCATCATTATCGACGACGCCCGCGACCGAACAATAAAACTTAGGAGTAGTCCCCGTGCCTTCGTTCTCTTTCGCTGATGCGACACAGCTTAATGGTTTAGCGCGTCCGTCCGGATCGACCGGGGGAGCGCCAACTCGCGGTCCACTCGCAGGATTGTAGCCAAGAACCGGATCATAGCCCGGGTCTGGTTGCTGCCAGACTTTAGCGGTCCGTTCAGCTTGCGCGCGCGCCTCCGATGTAAAGCAAGCCTTCTGCGCCGCGGCCGGCAGCGTCAAACCAAAAAGAAAAATCAGTAGAATAAATACTTGTATGAGTTTACCCATGAGATAACCCCTTCCTTGGAGACGATTGTTTAGCGCGCCTTTGGCGCTTTCAAACGAGCTCAAAGTGCGCTAGTACCCGAATTCAAACTAATACTTCCTTCGAAGTGCAATTGACTATTAAATGGCGCCTCACCTTCCGCCATTGGCACGCGTTCGTAAAAACCATCGGCTCTCAGGACTCTCGCCTTCACGTTGTCTTTCAGGTAGGTGCCAAACACTACATCTTTCAGATACCGCTTCAGGTTTACGTCAAGAATTGGAGTCACCACTTCGACTCGCCGGTCGAGATTGCGTGTCATCCAGTCGGCCGAACCGATGTAAACGTCCTCGTTACCACCATTCGCAAAGTAGAAAATCCTACTATGCTCCAGAAACTGGCCCACGATACTCCGCACATGGATTGTCTCCGATAGTCTGGGCACGCCCGGACGAAGCATGCAGGAGCCGCGAACTACCAGATCAATCGGCACGCCGGCTTTTGAAGCCCGGTAGAGGGCATCAATTATTTCCAGGTCTGTAAGACGGTTTATTTTGGCTGCGATGCGCGCCGGGCGCCCTGCCTGTGCATGACTAATCTCGCGCTCGATCAGTGCCAGCATGCGTTCACGGAGGTTCACTGGCGCCACCATCAGATGCGTGTACTCGCGCGGTCTGGAGAAGCCCGTCAGGTAGTTGAATAAGTCAGTTGCATCGTCACCGATATCGGCATTGGCCGTCAGCAAGCCGAGGTCGGTATAGACTTTGGAGGTGGTGGGATTGTAATTCCCAGTCGCGATGTGAACGTAGGTTTGTAGCCCGTGGTCCTCGTCACGAATAACGAGCGCGACCTTGCTATGAGTCTTCAGATTTACCAGGCCATAAACTACGTGCACTCCTGCCTGCACCAGACGATTTGCCCATTCAATGTTGTTCTCTTCGTCAAAGCGGGCCTTGATTTCGACTATAGCGGTAACCTGCTTGCCTTGTTCGCTGGCCTCGATCAAGGCCTCCGGTATCGGAGAGTTCTTGCCGGTGCGATAAAGACAAATCTTGATCGCCAATACCTTCGGATCCTTCGCTGCTGTTTGAATGAATTCGGTAACCGTCGTGTAGGCCGTGTAAGGGTGATGCAGCAAAACATCCTGTCTGCGGATAGCGTCAAAAAGATGTCTCTTGCTGTTTAAGGGCGCCGGCACGGTCATCCGAATCGGCTTGTCTCTTAGTTCGGGCCTATCCAGATTATAGAGTTGCATCAAATCGCCTACGCCCAGGATCCCTCCCATTACATAGACATCATCGGCTTCGATGCGAAGTGCCTTAGTCAAATACTCGATCATGTACTGCGGCATTGAGGTAGAGACCTCGAGCCGTACCACATTTCCGAAGCGACGCTCGCGCAAAGACTCCTTTATTCTTCCCAGAAGATCGGAGGCCAGATCGTCTCTAAGCTCCACATCAGCATCCCGAGTGACTCGAAACAGGAAACTTTTGCTGAGACGCATGCTGGGAAAAACAGAGTGCAGGTTTGCGTCGATCAACTCTTCAACGAGCACAAACCGTTCATCGCCCTCCCCCACCCGAATCAAGCGCGGCACCACTGGCGGCACTTTTATTCTGACGAATCGCGGCAAACTTCCCATCGTCACCGGCTCATCCGGATCCGAGTCTACTTCGACAGTCAGTCCGATATTGAGACTAAGATTGGTGATAAAGGGAAACGGGTGTGCCGGATCGACCGCGAGAGGCGTCAGCACCCGGAAAATATTCTTCATGAAATAGTTGTTCAGCACCTTCTTCTCGCGGCCAGAAAGCGTGTCGTATCCCACGATCTCCACACCCTGTTTTGCGAGTTCCGGCAAGACGCTCTCATGCAGACACTTGACCTGATCCGCAACCATTGGGACCATGCGTTCGCGAATCACTTTGAGCTGTTCAGCCGGCGCAAGCTCTCCCGGCATCGGTTGGATGTCCTTGATGTCCAACATCTCCTTCAGACCCGAGACTCTGACCATGAAAAACTCGTCGAGGTTGCTGGCGAAGACAGCGAGAAACTTCAAGCGTTCGAGTACGGGCACGGATTCATCGGAGGCTTCTTCTAGCACTCGTTTATAAAACTCAAGTTGGCTTAGATCCCGGTTAGAGACCGACCAGGCAAAGAAGTGTTCATCTTCAGCGGGGTTCGCGGGCTTTTTACGGGAGCGATTAGACGAAGTCTCAGCGTTCGGTGCCATCGCATCGCTGGTTTCGTCTTCAGGCGGTCGCTCCCTTTTGTCTTTCACACTTCGCTTTGACTCATCCATCCCGATTTTCACTCCCTTATGCGCGCCCCCGACTCGAAAAACTGTTCACTCTTAACGCGTAGTTGCTAACTAAGAAGTATCAGGATTTCGGACAACATTTCAAGCCGGCGGCTAAGCTAAGAAGGATCATAAGTTTGCCTCGCCGGCACAGTTCTAAACTCCCCCGTCTCTATGATATACGCAGTAAGTTTTTTACCATAAACGCAGCCCGTATCCAGCCCGATGGCCTTCTTGCCACGGCGAGGTTCGGACGCTGGCCAGTGGCCAAATAGCACCACCTTCTCACCGTCGTATTCGTCGTACCAGGGGGTACCATCGCGGGCGGCCCGGTCTTTTCCCAGGCTGCGTAACTCCGTTAGATCTTCGGTAGTCTGAGAATGCAACGCCACGCCGGGCCGCAATCCGGCATGCACCACCAGGTGAGATCCCAAATCAATTACGAAAGGAAGCGAGTTCAGAAAGGGGAGATAGTGTTCCTTGTCCTTCTTAAGCTCCTTGTGCGTCGGCTTCTGCGAGTCTTTTAACTTAAACTTTTCGCCGTTCCAGCGCCGGCGCAACGCCAGATCGTGATTGCCGATAACAGCGGAAAACTGCGGGTCGTCCATGAAGCGTTGAAGCACTTCCCTGTTCTTTGGTCCCTTAGTAATAAGATCACCAACTGAGACAAGACGGTCGTCCGGCCCAAAGCTAACTTCTGCCAGCATGTCTTCCAGTTCGTCATAACAGCCGTGGATGTCTCCAACGACGATCGTTCGCGCTCCCATTCTTTCCCCGACCCTCTCTTGATCTGCTGAATAGGTTCAACCTTAGTTTGGATGCTTCGGGGCGTCAAGGAATGCTCCTGTTTCTGGACTTCAGCCTTCGATGTCGTGACATTTTCTTGATAATGTCCGCAACGTCGAACCTGTCTCCGTTCAGAAACCGCTTCGCGGTACAAATATGAATTTGCGCTTGATCAGCTCCTTCAATCACCGCTACTAACTCAGAAAGTCATCCCGGATCGGCGAGAAGATGTCCACGAGAATAACTTCCTCATCGAGCATGGTCGCTCCATGCCACGTGCCCGGCGGAAAGTGAAGTACGTCGCCGGCCCGAGCTATCTGTTGTTCGTCACCAATCGTAAAGAGAACTCGACCCTGCTCGACCAGTGTCATTTGTTCGTGGGGATGATCGTGCGCAGGAGTGACGATGTTCGGCTCAAAATGCAGGCGACAGATCATCAGGCTACCCCCGACTATCATTTGCCGTTTAATGCCCGGCTCCAGCTGTTCAACCGGAACGCTGCTCCAGTCCGTGTGCCGTGGTTGTAATTCCTTGATGGCTTCCATATTAATCGTTCCCTATTCCGGGTTTGCCAAAGGCGCGAGGCCAAGTACCAGCTGCCAGCTCTTCGGCCGATTGGGTTGCAAACGTAGGTCCCGCGATTCATAAACCAGGTGCAGCGGGATCGCTCCTCGCGCACCACGCCCCAGCGCCGTGTCGCCGGTCGCCAGCAGCGACATTTTCAACGGCCAGTCCGCCAGGGCGGTTACTGAAAGACTCACTTGATCATGATCGACGATGAAGTTCGCCATAGGCCGGCTGCCGGCGACTGACCATTCGTTGAGCGCCGCAGTCGACGGCACTGCCAGCCACCAACGATGGATGGTAAGAGGCTCGCTTGATTCGAGGGTCTCCTTGCGTGTCAATGTCGTCCCGGACAAACGCCAGGACACTTCGCTGGTGATGTGCGGATCCACAAGCTGTCCTGATTTGCCTCCCACTAAGGCCCACCGTCGCCAAACTACTCGCAAGGATTTGCCGTCGACCCCCGGCGAGATTTCGTCGGCTCCGTCCGCTGCTGTGATCACACTGCCGTCAGCCAGTTCAAGAAAAGGCACCATTGCGGGATAGACCTGCTCAACAGGGTTGGCAAAACCGAGCAGGCCATAGGGCGCCGGTAAATAATCCGCTACCCCGGGCTTGGTGCCGGTAGTAATCGGCAGAGTGAAATAGATTGGCCCCTGCCGCACCAGCCAGACTCCCGCTGGCCGTTCGCCTCGACGAAAGAAGACAAAACGGGCCAGGTCAGCTCTCTTAATCTCGCTCGAGAATTGAGTGATGTTTTCGTGCTGCAGCGCAGTCATGAGTCGCTCATGGCCCAGGGAGCCTTTGCCAAAAAAGTTTATTGTCTGCTGCCATTCGCGGTCGCGACTTATGTAGGCATAGTTGCCGCGTCCGAAGGCGAAAACAGAAAGTACGTGCGACTTGTCGTTGTAGTCATGTCTCAGCCATTGCCAGGCCTGGTAATAAGCACTGGCCAGATCCCGGAGCGGCGCCGGCCGGAATTCCGGATGCTTGGCGAGAAAGCCGACGATCTCCAGCGTATCCATATAACTAACGACACCCATGCTGCGACCCCAGGCATACCCGTAGCCATCGGGCAGGACCAGGTCGCACCACAAACGCATCTGCTCTTTCAAAGAGGGGCGGACGGCATCGAGAATGTCTTTTCGATCGGCAGCTTCCGCGGCTTCCCAAACGAAGCGCGCGTATTCGTTTGAGTAGCGGTCGAAACGACCAGTGGGTGGAGCATCATCCGAGTAAATACCATTATTGAGAAAAGGCCGGGCCGCGCGGGTGATCACACCGTCAACCAACGCGCGATCTTTGGTCAAACCGAGTTGCTGACTGACACTGGCGATGCGCGCCGCCACTCCCAAATAGTTTTCCGGCAAGTTGATGACCTGCTGTGTCTTCGGATCGTAAAAAGCGGAGATGTCGAGGAAGCTGCGCCACTGGGCTCGCTGTTCTTCGCTCAAACCCTGCCAAACCGGATTGTTGTTGAGATCCCTGCCGAAGTACCGCAGCGCCAACACTCCGTACAACTGCGAGAAGCGCGTGCCCTTTAAGCGATACTCGAGTAGACCAACCTGGCCCACCTCGCGTGCAAGATCGTGATCGCCGAGTTTGGTTTTTCCCGTCAAAGCAGCGAACGCCCCGACCGAATTCATGAAGCTGCCCCAGGTGTATTCACCAGTCGTGCCGGCGGCAAAGATTTTATCCGGCGCTGGGTTGTAGGATTTGATCTCGTTGAGGTGCGCGGTCATCTCCTGCGTGAAGAAGTCTGTGACTTCGCGGTCGAACGATGAGGTTTCGATGGTGACTGGTTGCAACGTCTGGCCACTGGCCGCGACCACAGTTAGTAAGAGGAGCGATAGAGCTAGTAGGAATACCGCACTCGACGAGCCCGCATCAGCGGACGTCCCAGAGAAAGCGCGAACGAATTTTAGTGACAAATTCACCATTTGGTTTTGATCCAGTAAGAGCGGGGGCAAGCCCGCCTTCCCGACCTTGAGACTCCTGTACTTGCGTGACTCCTTCAGGTTGAAAGCCTTTCCGGTGATGATCATGCCCTCAACTTTGAACAGCTCGCGGTCAGGAAGGCGGGCTTGCCCCCGCTATCTTGCGTCCAAACGCCTTTTGGCCAACACCCGTCAAGTTCGTAGGGGAATTTGTCACCTTCCCATCCAACCTCCATCAACCAACAGCACGTGCCCATTGATATAGTCGCTGGCTGCTGAACACAGAAACACCGCAGCGCCGCCAAGGTCGCCGGGCTCTCCCCAGCGTCCGGCTGGTATTCGTTCAAATATCTGACGGTTGCGCGTCTCATCCTCCTGCAGCGCCCGCGTGTTGCTGGTGCGCATGTAGCCTGGCGCGATCGCGTTCACGTTAATATTTTTCGCGGCCCATTCATTCGCCAGTGCCTTGGTGAGTTGCGCCACGCCACCCTTGGAGGCGGCGTAGGCCGGCACTGTAATCCCTCCCTGAAACGAAAGAAGCGAGGCAATGTTGAGAATCTTTCCGCCGCCGCGTTCGATCATGTGCCGGCCCGCCAGCTGGGACATGCGAAAGACGCTCGAAAGATTTACTTCGATGACCGTGGCCCAATCTTCTTCTGAATACTCGGCCGCAGGGGCACGACGAATCGTGCCGGCGTTGTTAACCAGAATGTCGAGTTGGCCGAAGTGCTCGATCGTGTTTTCGATCAACCTTAGCGGCGTCTCGCGCTCGCTCAGGTCACCAGTCAGCGCAAAAGCTTTACGACCGGCTTTGACAACCGAGGCGCAGGTACCGTCAGGTGCATGCGTGTTTCCATGGCAGGCCACGTCAGCGCCGGCTTCCGCTAAGGCGATCGCGATGGCCGCACCGAGTCCGGTTGAAGCGCCGGTCACCAGCGCGACCTTGCCGTCGAGTTTGAACGCATCGATGATCAAGTCGTCCCTCCCTGGTCCACTCCCGCAGGCGTAAACCGCGGCACCAACAGATGTACCAGCAGCAGCGCCGTCAAGTAGGCTGAACCCGCTATGATGAAGATAGGTAGATAACTGCCCGTCCACTGCAGCACGTAACCAACCACTTTGGCGATTAACATACCCCCAACCGCGCCTGCCATTCCCCCGATGCCTACGACGGAACCCACCGCGCGGCGCGGAAATAGATCAGACGTCATCGTAAAAACGTTCGCCGACCAGCCCTGGTGTGCTGAGGCCGCTAGTCCGATGAGCGCCACTGCAACCCAAATGTTCGAGGTCTGCGAGACAAATACGATTGGCACAACGCAAATAGCGCAAATCAACATGGCCGTTTTGCGCGCTGCGTTTATTGTCCAGCCGCGCTTGATGAGCATCGAGGAAAGCCAGCCGCCGCCAACGCTGCCAACGTCCGCCGCGAGATAGATCACGACCAGAGGCAGCCCGAAACTGGTGATGCTGTCGGCAGGGACTTTGTATTGATCGTGCAGGAAGCCAGGGATCCAGAACAAGTAGAACCACCAGATCGGATCGGTCATGAACTTAGCTACAGCGAAGGCCCAGGTTTGACGATGAGGAATCAGTCGCGCCCATGGGATCTTCATTTCCGCTTCAGCTGGATCGGAATTGATATGATCCAGTTCCGGTTTTTTCACGCGAGGATGTTCATGTGGTTTGCGATAGAGCGCGATCCATGCGATGAGCCAGATAAAGCCGAGTGCTCCCGTAATGATGAACGCCATGCGCCAACCGAGGTGGCCGGCGATCCAGGGCACGCTCAGCGGCGTGACGATCGCACCCACGTTCGTCCCAGCGTTAAAGATGCCGGTCGCCAGCGCGCGTTCCTTCTTCGGAAACCACTCGGCGACCGTTTTGATCGAAGCCGGAAAATTTCCTGACTCCCCCAGACCGAGAGCAAAACGCGCAGCACCAAACCCCATGACCGAACTGGCCAAAGCGTGGGCCATGGCCGCTAAACTCCAGAAGAGGACCGCAAACGAGAAACCTTTGCGCGTGCCAAAGCGATCCATCAGGCGACCCATTAAAATGAAGCCCAACGCGTACGCGGCTTGAAACCAGAAAACGATGTTGCTGTAAGCGATTTCATCCCAGCCGAGTTCGCTTTTCAACGTCGGCTTGAGAATGCCGATCACCTGGCGGTCAACGTAGTTGATAGTGGCTGCGAAGAAGAGCAGCGCGCAGATGGTCCAGCGGTAACGGCCGATGCGGGCATTCACAGTTTCCAAAACTGCGGCAGCTCCGGTGGCGGATGCACTCGCTTCGGATTGCGGCCCGACATCGCCAAGCGACTCGGCAGAGGACGCTACCTTTTCAGCGATGACGATTCTTTCTTTCATGGCTTCTGTCAACGGGGTTCAGTGCTGTAGGTACGAAATGTTTATAGCGAGTTCACGCTTAAAATATGCGAGCCCATTAAAATGGGCGGCAGAACGTTACGCTCCTACGGACCTACAAACCTAATTAAGCCCCTATCTATAAACATTGCGCCGCTACGCAGCTGTGAACTGACTATTTCCGGCTCGCTTCCAGTCCACTCCCACCCTGATCAAAACCCGGCTGCACCGTCACCACTCCAAATTGGCGGTCTTCAACTTCTCGATGCGCAGCCATCATCCAGACAAAGTTGATCGGATGGCCCGGGACCGAGACGTTAGGGTGAAAACCTTTGGGCATGATCACCGCATCGCCATCGCGCACAATGCCGACGAACTCCGGTTCCTCCGGATTCGTGTAAACGAATTGCACGCCGAAGGACGGCGCCGGCATGTCGTAGTAAACGTATAGCTCCTCGAGAATCGCAGCGTGTTCATGAGGCGGCCAACTGGTCCAGTGTCCCGGCTCGGACGTGGTAAAGCCCGCCAGTATGCGTCCGGCTTCAATGTTTTTTCCCAGGGTGATGTTGACTGTTCGAGTTGTTGAGGGTCCGCCGGTCTTAAATCTAAGCGAGCCGTCCTTCTCAACATCCGCATACTTCACGACCTGAAGTGGATATTTGTTTTCGACTTCCGCCGAGCACTCGACCAGATCAACTGAACTGCCCGTTGTGATCTCGACGCTGGTGTCACGTGGTAGATAAATCGAATCGTATTGGCCGAGGGTGTTTGACTGACCATCTGCATTGACCGTGCATTCACCTGATAAACAAATCAGTCCCGACTCAAGAGCCCCAGTGGAAAATTTAACCGAGGAGACTTCCTGGTCCAGCATTACGCGGCCATAAACCAGATGCTTCATGGCGCTATTCGCCGGGGTGACGGAAGTGTGTCGACCCTTCTGCTTGTTCGTACCTCGAAAAATCAATTGATCGCTTGTCTCTTTTATCTGTGCACTCATGATTCCCTTCTTTCTGGTTTCGCGGTCCTGTTTGCTGCTTTCTGCCTACTGCCTTCTGCCTACTTGCCTTTGTGCGCTTCGAGCCAAAGCAAATCCTCAAGTAAATAATAGTCGCCGTAGATCAGCCTGCCGTCGTTGGGCCTGGTGCTCGAGCCATGACGCAAGACACCCGCGGGCGTTTTGTCATCCGCACTCACCGGCGTCAAATAACGATCAATGAGCAACTGTACTATTCGCTCAGCCTCTCGCCGGTAGACTTCGGCGCGCGCTTTGTCAGCCGAAACTTCAGACAGACGTAGAAGCCCGCCGGCAATCAGCGCGGCAGCCGACGTATCCCGGTTCCGAAAGTGCACGCCTTCGTCAACGAAGTCGTACCAGGGAACACCATCTTCGGGCAGATGGTCCAACTCATACTTCGCGATTCTCTCCGCAGTGGCGAGCAGTCGCGGATCCCTGGTTTCGCTGTAGGCAACCGCAAACCCGTAAAGCGCCCAGGCCGCCCCGCGCGACCAGGTGGTGTCCGCCGCGAAGCCCTGGTGCGTGTGCGTGAAAATCTGTTCTCCTGGTTTCGCGTGGTTGGGAACTTCTACCGCCTGAGGCGCCGGACCGGCCGAGGTGAACTGCTGCCTGCTGTCACCCGGATTGTAGTGAACTGACTGAATCACTGAACCGTCAGCACGGACCAGCCACGCCGCCGACTTGAGAGCATGTTTCAAACCCAACGCTCGCCACTCGGGATCATTCGTTTCCCGAGCAGCCCACCACCAGATTTGCAGGTTCATCATCGTGTCGATGATCGTGTCGTCGCCGCCGACTGCCCAGGCGGGCACTAACTCAGTTGTCGGGTTGTACATTTCCTTCAAACGCGCCGCCGCGCGCAATCCGCTCTCTCGATATTTCTTATCTGATGTTTGCTGGTAAGCGAACACGGATGAGTAGTAGTTGAGAAAGCCGACGTCGTGGTTCTCGGTGGGCTCTTTGCCGATCAGCGCGGAATTCCATAGTTCGGCCCAACGACGAAAGCGTTCGTCCCTGGTTTTCGCATACAGCTGCCAGAGCTCGCCCACCCAGAAATTGCCAGTCCAGTAGAAGCCTTGCTGCTGTTTCCACTCACCGGTTTGATTGTCGCCCTCAGTAAAAAAACCCGGGCCCTTATCTCTGGTGGTCTCTGCAGCCGGCGAGCTTTTGAGTATTGGTTCCCACTTTTCCGCCGTGCGCTCGGCCGACTGGCGCAGGAGATCGAGTGCCTCAGCAAACGTTTTCTTACGCGCGGGCTGCAGCGTGTCAGCCGGCGCGGATTGCGGCGCGGCGCTCGGCGACAGGAAAACAACTTGTGCCGGATGTGTGATCCGGCGGCTGGTCTCGCGGGCCAACTCGACGAAAGCGTCAAACGTTTTGGGAGGGCCGAGCGGCGACTTCGGTAACACCAGCGAGCCGTTGCGATACCGGCTGGGTGCGTTGGGTGCGGTGACGATCAGATTATCGCTCTGCTCCTGATCCCATACGCCGAGCACGTACCAACTCGCTGAACCTTTCACGACTTGCGGCTGTACGATGAAGTTAAGTGGATCATCCGGTGCTGGTTTGCTCGCGCGACCCGGGGCGATGATAGCGAGGCCCAGGTTCTGATCCGGAAGATTATGTATGGACGTCGCCGGTGGACCTTCTTCGACGACCTGAGGCCCCCACCACGCGCGTACCAGGGCCGGGTCCGTCTCAGTTGGCGCGAAAAGTTTTTCCTGAAGTCCGGGATGACGCACTACTCCCGTTACCAGCGTCAGTTCATCGGCGTTCTCGACCGTTACGCGGTGTTCGAAGCCATGCTTACCAGCCCATTGAGTTATTCGACTGGTGAGGTTCAGCTCGCGCCCATTTACTTTCCAACCCTTGTAGCTCAGCTCGACGATAACGCGCACCGGGCCGGCGCTGATGATTCGCCACTTGCGTTCGGCCACATCGGAAACCTTCACGACCTTGCCGTCAACCAAAGCCCCGACTGCCCCGATTCCCATTGCATCGCCGATCCGGTAGATATCGCGACCGAGCGGCGACTCCCAATGGTAAACATATTCCGGCGCGCCAAACATTTCGAGATAGAGCCCGGGCCGCCGCTTGCCGAACATATCGATCGCATTGCGCTTGTCAAAATAGATTCTCCACGCCGTAGCTTCTGATTCCCATGCGAGACCGTCGAACTTCATGGTGAACTTGGCGGCAGTGCGCCTGGGATAGTCACTGCGCAAACGTTGGATGGTGGTCATCTCGCCATAAGCAATGGTGACGATTCGGGTTTGCTTTGGTTTCAGTTCGATCTGAAAAGCAAGCTCGTCGTAAGTGTTGTCTCCATCCAGGTCGTCGGCTTGTGAGGGCAACTCGATCGTTTCTAAAGTTTGAGCGTCTTCTTCAAGCGTAGCGGCATCGCTGGTCGTCACGATCGCGGCACCGGCCTGGAAATCAGGAGCGATGCGTTTCAAATCCGCGACGCTGACGACGATGTTTTCGTGTGCGCGGTTCTGGTCAGTGGGATTCGTGACTGCTAGTTTGAGGACTTTAATTCGTGAGGCAGCCGACGAGGGGATCACCGCGACGAGAAGGACGAGTAGACCACAGAGTTTTGTCAGCAGACAGTTCAATGATTTACCTCGAACGTAGACCAGTTTGAAAATCTAAACCTCTTATTAACACCCGGTTTCAACCGGGTGATCAGCCGTCGCTTATCCCTTGGAAACCGTTTCAACGGTTTACCCGCACAGACCAATCAAAAACCGTTGAAACGGTTCGGGGCTTCTTTAGTATTCCCTGTTCACCGGGCTGAAGCCACGGTCTTAATGAGACGGGTTGCCGCCATTTTCAAGCCTTCTCATGAACTCATCACTTCAATCTTCAATCCTCAAACGCATCTTGAATCTTGCCTTGGTGCCGGGCGCGACAGGGGAAAGCATAAGCTTCTGGCCGCGCTCCTGACGCTCACCCTTATCCACTGCGCCCGGTGGACCGGGAGCGGTCAGCGTGTTCGGTTCGACCACGCTCTGAATCTTTTTCGACGCCTGCTGATTCGACTCTTCAATTGTTGCATCTACCAGCAGCTTCACTCCGTTCGCATCGATGCTGAACCGGTTGCTGCTTTCTTTCTCGATGCGGTTGTCAGCGTGCAGCAGAAAAGTCAGGACTGCAGGCTTTGCCGTTTCCACTTCGTCTGAAACGGTGAAGCCTGCCTCAGGTCTGTAGACAAACTCTCGCACAAACTTCTTCAGACCTAAGCGCGGTTCGTAGGCTGCGGTCGCGTCACCACGCACGGTGATCTGGTTCTGCTCGACCTTAACTTCGCTGATGCGTATGCGATTCAGGAGTTCATACGATACTTCGTCAAAGACATCGTGACCGCGGCCCTCTTTTGCCTGGCCCTGGCCATCAACCAGCAACGTGTTGTGATGCTCGGTCATCGGCAGGCCGGCATATCCGGTGTCTCCGGTCAGATACCTTCCGCGCGCAAAAATGATGAAGCTGTTCGCGTCCGGATGTGCATGGCCCGAAGACAAACGCCAGTCGGGAAACTGTTGCAACAAGCCCTCGGTATGATGACCTTCCGGCGGGCCACACTTGAAAGCAAAGGCGGTCGCCTGCCTGGACCAATCGCTGCGCCAGAAAAAGACGTCATGGTCTGGAAAGTAATGCCAGCTGGGTTGCCGTTCGATAGGCACTGCTTTGAGGTTCGCGTCGTACCAAACCAGCGACCAAAAGTCTTCGGCGTTAACTTGATCGAGTCGCTTCAGCCACTCCGCGACACCCTGCGCCTCCCCACTTTGGAAGCGCTGCGCCAGGCGGTAGAGCAAGTTGTAGTTAGTATGAAAATGGCCCTGCGGATGTGTGCGCGGATACTCCTCGCCTTTGCCGGCGCGCGTCAGTGGCCCTTCGAAGATATCGCCAAAATCAAACACATAATTCCCACTCGGCAACATCGAGTGCGCAACGTAGTCGTGCATTAGACGAAACCCGGCGCGGTCGTAAAGGTCTTCGCCTGTCGAATGCGCCTGGGCATCAAGATAGTGGACTAACCACGGGGTCGAAAAGATCCAGTACTCAAAGCCTTCGTAGTAATAACCGTCCTCGGAATACGTCGCCAACACGCGATCGTAAATTGCGCGCGCCAGGCTGGCCCAGGCCGGCGCTTCGGGAGTTTCGTCGTAAAGCGCATAAGCGGCGACGCCGAGGCCGGTGATAGGAATAAAAGTGTGGTTCTGGCTATAGGCGAAAGTGCGACCGGATTTTGGTTTGAAGTAGTCCGCCATCAGGCGTGCCTGCTTGATCAACTTTTCGCGATAACGGGTCCGCTCTTTTTCAGTGAGGTCGTGATAGAGCAAATCATAGCCCCAGCCCAACCCGTAAAGCAGATGACCGGCGGCGAGGTCAACATTCGGCTTGTTACTGGCATAACCCCAAATGTCGTAACTGACGGCCGCGTCCATATACTTGCGTGCAGCATCCAGATATTTCTTATCGCCTTCGATCTTGTAGACAAACGCGGCTTCCGCGATGGCGATGCCGACATCATTCTGCTGGCGGCGTTTCTCTGCCGGCGGCGGCGGCGGGTCGGCGACCAGAGCGCGCACGTGGTTGATGGTTCGCTGCCAAAGTGCACGATGCGAAGTGCGAGCGCGTTCGCGCAGTTCTGCGAGTTCTTTGTCAGTTACATAGACGCGGGGATGAACGCCTAACAACTCCGGCCGCAGAGTGGACTTGCGAGATCGCATCAGTTCAAACAGCGGGTGTTCGCCCTTGAATTTTTTGCTCGCGGCGCGCTCTTGCTCCAATTCACGCGCGTCCTGAGCGCGGGATTGGATGGCCGGGAGAATACTCGAGGCAAGAACCAATGTGATGACCCACACGCACCATCGATCCTTGTCTGTCTGACGGCGAATGATCATTGTTCTCGGTCAACCTCAAGCCCCTGTGCCATCGTGAGCTCTGTGTCTCTGTGGTGAATTAACACTCAGAAAAACTCACCACAGAGTCACAGAGAACACTGAGGATGCACAGAGAAACTTCTGCCCTGCTTATCAATCCATGAACATGCCGCCGTTGATCTCAATCGTCTCGCCGGCGAGATAGCCGGCGGCGTCAGAGGCCAGGAAACAAATGACCTTCCCGACTTCCACCGGGGTTCCGACACGACCCAACGGAATCATGCCGGCATAAGTTTTCATCATCTCCGGTGACGAGAATTGTACGTGGTAAGGAGTGTCAATGACTCCAGGCGAAATCGCGTTCACGCGAACATTGAAAGGCGCCAACTCTTTGGCCAAACCCTTCGTAAACGTGATCACGCCGCCCTTCGCGGCCGAGTAATGAATCGAACCGAGCGCCCCGCCATTGCGCCCGGCAATCGAGGAGACATTGATGATTGCTCCTGTCTTACGTTCCATCATTGAAGCAGCCACCGCCTTCGAACATAGAAAAGCGCTCTTCAAATTGAGATCGATCACTTCATCCCAGCGCTCTTCTGTGAGCTCCAGTATCTGCAGACGCTCGATCAACGAACCCGCATTGTTAACAAGGATATCGATTGGGCCGAATTGTGAGACGGTTTGTTCAACCAGCGACTGCACCTGGCTCGACTTTGTGACGTCTGCCGGCACTACTATCGCCCTACCCCCGGCACTAATTATTTCCGCACGCGCCGCCTGGGCTCCGGCTTCGTTACGATGAAAGTTGATCGCCACACGCGCCCCGCTCGCGGCCAGCGCCTCGGCTGTGGCCCGGCCTATTCCCGATGATGCACCGGTAACCAGTGCTACTTTCCCGTTCAAGTCAAAAGAATCGCTCATAATTAAACTTTCTCAGATGATCGGTGGTGTTTTGATTTTAGTTCTTCTGTGTAGCCTTCGTGTTCTTTGTACTACAAACAACTTCTTGCTTTCCTGGCAAAGTTTTAGTCCTGTGGAGTTGGAGACAAGTTGGAGGAAAGCAGCCAATGAGCCCGCGAAGCGGGCGACTGACGGGTAGTCAGTTAGATCGGTTGAGCCATTATGATAAGGAGCTACTTTCAACGTTTCCTCCGTCGCCCACTTCCGTGGGCTCCGAATATTTTGGTCTGCGTTTCCCCAGGCTCGGCTGCCCTCGCCTGCGGCTATCACTCTGTCCGCCAGCTTCGCAGGCTGGTAAGTGTCGGCTTGAGGGATACGCGCTCGATCCGACCGGAAAGCGCAAATAGAACCAGAGTTCCAATGGGCGCGAGCAAGCCGGCAGCGACCAACACCGGCACGTATGAAAAGTGGTCCACCACCCACCCGGTACTGAAAATAAAAATCATCGAACCGATACCCGCGCCCGTTCCACCCAAACCCGCAACTGAAGCCACAGCTTTGTCAGGGAAGAAATCACTCGGCAACGTCTGCACGTTGTTAATCCAAACCTGAAATCCGAATAGCACCACCCCGATCAAGGCCAGCGCGACCATCGCATCACGCGCAAAGGCCGCAAAAATTCCGGCGGGCATTAATAGAGCGGCGATCAGTATTACTACCTTTCGCGCCCGGTCGACGCTCCAGCCGAGGGTGATCAAGTATCCGGACGCCCAGCCACCCGACAAACTGCCGGCGTCCGCGGCGACATATGGCACCCAGGTGAAAAGGCCAATCTTAAGAAGAGAAAAGCCTCGCGCATCAGCGAGATACTTCGGCAACCAGGTGATGTAGAGCCACCAGATTGGGTCGGTCAAGAACCTCGCCAGGACAATCGCCCACACCTGTCTGTAGCGCAGTAATTCTCGCCAGCGTGGCGACTCTGCGACTTCGCTGGTGATCGCGCTCAGCGTTGTTTCCGTTCGCTGACCTTCGCGGATCAGCTGGCGTTCGTCGTCGCTCAACCACTTATGCCGCTCCGGCGTCTCGTAGAAAAACAACCAAAGCGCCAACCACGCAAAACCTAGCGAGCCAGTAACGATGAACGTCCTTTGCCATCCGTACGTCAGGCTAAGCCAAACGATCAGCGGCGGCGCCAGCACCGAGCCGATAGCAGCTCCGCTATTGAAAATGGCCATCCCGAAGGCCCGCTCGCGAATAGGAAACCATTCGGCCACTGTCTTGGCAGCGCCGGGCCAATTGCCTGCCTCACCCAGTCCGAGCACAAAACGAAATGCGCTAAGGCTGGCCAGACCACGCGCGAACGCATGTCCCATCGCGGCAAACGACCAAAGCACGATCGAATAGACGAAGCCTCGTTTGGTGCCCACGCGATCGTAGAGTTTTCCGGAAAGGCCCTGGCTGATGGTGTAAGCAAGCAGAAACCAGGTAACAATGCCGCCAAACTCAGTATTGGTGAGGCCAAGATCGTGAGTGATTACCGGAGCCAGGACGGAAATGGTTAACCGATCGATGTAGTTGATCAAGGTGGCGAGAAAGATCAGTCCTACGATCCACCACCGCAGTCCTCGAAGCTTGAACCCAGCTTCGGTCCCATGTGTCAAGTCTTGCCCCACTGAGTGGACCCTTGCTTGCTATCAACCGCAAAGCGGTTGCGCCCTTCAGCCCAGGGTTGCCGCTTCGGCTACCCTGGGAAAGGAATGGTTTGGGAGCTCAACCGCAAAGCGGTTGTGCCGTGTTTGATTCACGGAGCAAATGACGCAACCGCTTTGCGGTTGAATAATCTGTCGACGCCTGAGTCCCAGGGTAGCCGCAGACGGCAACCCTGGGCTGGAGGCCGCAACCGCTTTGCGGTTAGGGTCAAGTAGAAGTCATCGACCAGGATCTCCTTCACTGTTAGAAGGTAAACCGCGCGCCGAACTGGAGCTTACGCATCGATGCTGCGCTTGTAATAACGCCAAAGGTTGCTGACGTCGAACCCGCAGCAGGAACGGCGCTACCCGGCTGTCCGAGATTCACCAGGTTGAAAACATTAGTACCCTCGGCGCGAAGGCTGACTTTGTATCTTTCGCCCAGACGAATGTCACGAGAGATAGCCAGATCGACGACGTGATAACCCGGCCCGTAGAGCAGATTGCGGGCCGAGTTGCCCTCGGTGGCAACGCCGGTCACGACCCTGTTCTGCGTAAAGGCTGCTGTGTTGAACCACATTGCCGCCGTCGGATGGTCGAGGTGTGGATCGCCGATCAAGCGCGCACGGTCCGTGTTGACGCCATCAAGATTGGCGTCGACGTTGCCGTTAGTGACAGTGAACGGAAGTCCGCTGCGCAGCTTGATGATAGGCGAGATGCTCCAGCCGTTGATAAGCCCCCGTGCAACCCGATTCTTGCCCGCGTAGAAATCAGGCTTGAAGTTCAAGCTCATGGTAAAGACGTGTCGCTGGTCCGTATCGCCTGCGCCTTTATCTTCAGAAAGGTTCCTGTAGTTCTGTGCCAATCCCTGAGTCGTGCTGTTGTAAAGCTGTACACTGCTAAGGGTCTTGCTAAAGGTGTAGAAGGCGTTAAACGAAACGTGATGGCTCATACGCATGGCAGTGGTCAGCTGCAGCCCGTGGTAATTGGCACTCTGGTCCGACTGAAGGAGCAGCACGGCACCGAACAGCGGGTTGGGCCGCCGTGCAAGTATGTTTGCTCCGGCACTCGTGGCAGTCGGTGTCAGTACTGGGTAGTTGACGTCACGAGCAAATGGCAGGTTGCGGCTCTCCGTTCCTACATACGCCGCTCCGACGACTATGTCTCCAGTGAGCTGACGCTGTATCGAAAGGTTCATCTGATACGTTCGCGGCCACTTGAAATCCGAGGCCACCGGGAAGAGGCCGCCACCGGTTGCGAATGTTCCCTTGTAAGGGAAGGGATTGCCGCCCACGAAGGCGTTGTAGGGATTGCTCAAGGTAGCTCCCAGCGGCACGCCGGCCGCATTTGTCTTTTGATTGATATTAGTAAAGGTCAATCGAGTAGAGAATGGTTGGAAGTTGGTCATGGTATTCCACTCGTTGCCGGAGATGCTGCCGTAAAACACGCCGAACGCACCACGGAGCGACGTCTTTCCATTACCGGATATGTCCCACGCAAAGCCGAGGCGCGGCGAAAAATGGGTGTAGCTAGTCGGGATGCCGCCTCTTTCCACACCTGGGTCACCGAAGAATAGTGCCCCAGCCGGCGCCAACGGGTTGACGGTAGACTTCTGGCCGGGGACGTAGTTGACCACGCGGTTGAACGGGTCGGTGGGTGGCGTTTGAACGTCATAGCGCAGACCGAGGTTTAGGGTCAGGCGCGGGCGCACCCGGTAATCGTCCTGCGCGAAGAGCGCCGTGTACCAGCTATTGGTGTAGCCCGTCACCGGGGCGTCCTGCGAGACCGCGCTGGGTATACCGATCAGGAAATCGGCAAACGCATTACCCGCAGCGGCTGTCACCGGCGGGGCAGCCACCCTTGCCGTTGCACCTGCGTTGAAGGTGAAAACCCCGTAGTTATTAAGTAGTGTCTGCTGGATGTCTTTGTTGAGCGAAATCTCTCCCCCCAACTTGAGCGAGTGATTGCCCTTGATCCAACTGAAAACGTCGCGTGCGGAGTAGAAGTTAGTGCCGGCCACTGGGCCGCCGATTTGTTGTCCCAAGGTAAAGTATCCAGTGACGGTAATCTGCGGCAAATTCGGCGTGCCCTGGATCGTGAACAATGAACCCAGATCGGTAAGCGAGGTTGCAGGGCTGTTTATTCGGCCGCCAAAATTCCGAGAGAAAGTCAACCAGACCTGATTGATCTTATCTGCACTTATGACCCAAACATCGCTGGCGTTGACACTATGCTGCCGCCAGGTGGAATTCTGGACGCTCCAGGGCACGTTGGGGCTGCCCCCCTTCGTGGTGCTGGTTCCGCCGGTATTGAAGTAACTTACGCTCAAACGGTGAGCGGTGTTGAGCTGGTAGTCCATCTTTCCCAGATACTCGTTAAAGTTAAACGGCGTGGGAATATTGCCCTGCCATCCTGCATTGCCATTGGGAAGGCTAACGTTGGACAGCGGAATGTAGCTATCGATGATCTTCCTCGCGACCGGATCAATTCGGTTAGGGCAAATTACATTCGTCACTCCGTTGCAGACGAAGGCAGCGTTAGTGGCGGGGTCGGTCGGTTTGGTTGCCGAGGCAGTAAAATTGCCGGCGCGTTCCAGCGCGGTAGGAACGCGGGCGCCGCTCAGAAATGAGCTCGTTATTTGGCGCAGTCCCGAGTAGGAGAAGAAGAAGAAAGCCTTGTCTTGCTTGATGGGCCCGCCGACGGTGGCACCGAACTGGTTGCGATGAAAGGGCGCGCGGGCAAGTTGAGAGCCCCAATCATTGGCATTGAAAACAGTGTTGCGGACAAACTCGAATAGCGACCCGTGAAACTTGTTGGTGCCGTTCTTGGTGATCACGTTGATGATGCCGCTGGCATAACGGCCATACTCCGCGTTGTAGCTGTTGGTCTGAACCCGGAATTCCTGGACGGCATCCGGGTTAGGCAAAATGTTACCGGTGTTGCGCAGGTTGGTCATGTTTATGCCGCCGTCCAGATAGTAGTTCACTGAGCCGGTGCCGCCGTCGGTGCCGCCGTTGATCAGTGTTCGCTGTTCCGGATAACCAAGGATGAACGTACTGGTGCCGGTGGACGCGGTGGCTACTCCGTTATTGTTAGACTGCACGCCGGGTGTCAGATCCAACAGCGTGAAAACATTGCGCTCAACCAGCGGCAGACTCGCGATATCGGCTGCCTGTATGGTCGTCCCGATCTCGGCAGTGCTGGTGTTGATTGTGGCTTGCGTCTCGGTGACGGTCACAGTCTCGGTAACCTGCCCAACGGTGAGTGAGACATCCACCCGCGCGGTGTCGTTGATCTGCAGGGCAACGTTACTAACGTAGGCCTTCTTGAAGCCGGCGGTACTGACTTCGAGGGCGTAGTTACCTACCGGCAGAAACTCCAGGCGGTAGCCGCCATCTTCGCCGGAGGTTACGGTGCGGGTCAGACCGGTGTCGAGATTGCGCGCGGTCACCGTAGCGCCGGGCATAATGGCACCGCCCGGGTCGGTGATGGTACCGACGATAGTAGCGGTTGTGACTTGCGCGACGACTGCCAGGGGAATGGCGAGCAGCAGTGCAAGGGCGGCAAACTGAATCTTCCGTAGACCAAAGTTCCTAATGCTTATCATGTCAGCGACCTCCAATGAGAGATTCGAAACTCGCAAGGCAACCATGGCCATCTCGGTCAGTGGCGATCCGGTTGCTCTTCAAAAAGCTCTGCACCCTTGGTTCTGTTTAGCCACAACAATTCCCAACTCTAGGCCACGCGCGGCGCGGCGAAGCTGGGGGCAGCGATCAATGCCGCCGCACCCTTCAGTCGGGATGATTCCTGCGTAACGCTCACGCGCAGCGGGGTGCGTCCGGCGCTCTCGGTCAAGGCCCGCTCAGCCAAGGCCTGACTAACGGTGCCTTCGATCAGATCCCATGCGGTGGTGATTTCACCGGCGACGTAAATGCAATCGGGATTAATGACATTAACGATCGTCCCCAACCCGACGCCGAGGAAACGAGCAGTCGTCTGAATCGCGGCAGTCGCCTTTGCGTCGCCGCCGCGCGCGCGCGCGATTAGATCCAGAACGGTGAAAGAGCTATGTTCGGCATCGCGCAGGGTATTTGGATTGAGTTTGGACAAATTCCAGCCAAAATAACGTGAGAGGGTGGCAAGATTGGAGATGTACGCTTCCCAGCAGCCGGAAGCCCCGCACATGCACCGCGGTCCATCCAGGTTTAGCGGCATGTGTCCAAACTCGCCGGCGATGTTATGGTGACCTCGAACCAACTCGCCATTGGCCACCATGCCGACGCCCACGCCGTCAGAGACATTGACGAAAACAAAACTATCTGGACCGGTCGAGTCGCCGCGTTCCAACCAAAGTTGAGCTAGCGAGCAGGCCCGCCCTGAATTCTCGATTTGCACGGGCAATCCCGTCGCTGCCGCCAGTTGATCCCGTATAGCAACCCCGCGCCAGCCGAGTGCCGGGGCGTTTAGAATCAGGCCGCTGCGTTGGTCTACCATGCCGGGAACCACGACACCAATGCCTTCGCAATTGGCCTTAACGCCGTGTGTTTTCAGCATTCTGCGAATTCGGCCGGACAGATCCCTGATAAATTCCGGAACGCTGAAAATCGTATCGTGAGCTTCGAGGGCAAGCTGTCTACCAGAGAAATCACAAAGCATTAAGAAGGTCTTACTGAAACGGACGTCGACCGCAATCGCCAGACGATCGTGAGTTCGAATATGTAGAAAGGTTGGCTTACGTCCGCGCGCGGTCTCTCCGGTGGCACCTTCGTAAATTACACCCTGTATAATCAACTCCTGCACCAGGGTACTGACCACGCCTCTGGTAATATTCAGGTGTCGCGCCAGGTCTGCCCGTGAAATCGGTTGATGCTCCCTGATCACATTGAGAGCAATGCGTCTGTTTATGTCACGCGACGTGGTGCGGGTTGCCACCCGGAAATCTCGAGTGTTTATTTTGCGCATCGATCTGAAAAAAGGATATTGTTCGAAGCGCGAACAAAATATGCCTGGTTCAGATATCTGTCAAGTATTTTTTATTCGCTGATAGTGTTTTTTTGCGGTTGTGGCTGTTCCAACAATGTTTGTTGGCGGGGCGGATCACTTGGACTTCAGAGCTGAGCTTATGGCGCGCTCGGCCAGCGCGGCCATGACGTCATACCCTTTTTGGTTTGGGTGCAAGCCGTCATCGCTTAGTTCATCCTTGAGGAACCCCTTGTCGTCGACCATTGCGGAGTAGTAGTCCAAATAGATCGCATGAGTGTCGGCAGCGTATTTTCGCATCCAGTCGTTGAGCGCCTTGATGCGCTCCGGAGGCCTGCGCACGGATTGAATAATTGGCTTCCCTCCCCTTGTCTCATAATCGCTGATTGGCAGAAGTGAAGACAGCACGACGCGAATCTTGTTGGTGCGAGCCAACTCTGCCATCGAGATTAGATTGTCCTCAATCGCCTCGAGCGACATCGGTCCGGTGTTGCCTGCGATGTCGTTGGTGCCGGCAAGGATCACCACCACTTTCGGTTTCAGTGCGATGACTTCCGGACGAAATCTAAGCAGCATCTGCGGCGTAGTCTGTCCACTGATGCCGCGGTCGATGTAGGGCTTGCCGGGAAAGAATCCGCCATACTTTGGATCGTCCCAGCCATCAGTGATCGAGTCTCCCATGAAGACGACGCGCTGCTCATCATTAGCAGGTGCGGCAACTTTGGTGTTCGCATCATGATAACGCCCGAGAGCCGGCCAATCCTTCAGCCGGTTTTCCATCTGAGTTAGTTGGGTTTTCGTCTCTGCACAGGGATCAGCCGTAGCAGGCGGCGGTGTCGCTGGCGATTGCGCCGCGACAATCGCGGCCGTGATCATCACGAGAAGAAAGGCAGTTAGCATTCTCAGCATCAGTGAACCCTCCTCAAAAAGATTGACATTTGAAACGCTGCCAAACGAAACCAAACAATGCTCTGGCTCCAGCGGAGCCAAATGTTTATAGACCTCGCGCCCAACCAGGTTGGCGCTCCAGCGGAGCGCGATGTACGGGTGGGTGAGCTTCTATAAACATTCGGTCCCTCCGGGACTGAGCGATTTGCTCAAAACCTTGATCACTACCTACGTGCTGAAATCAAATCAATTAACGACCAACTGTAAGGTCGCCCGTTAGACGAATATCTTCGGAAGAAGATCCAATCATTATCCGAAACGTGCCGGGCTCAGCTACAAGATGCATTTGCCCGTCCCAGATAGCCAGTTTTTCATCCGGCAAGTAAAACTCAACCGTCTTACTCTCGCCGGGCTTAAGATGGACGCGCTCAAAACCACGCAAGTTCTTTTCATACGTGGTGACACTGCTGACGAGTTGACGAGTATACAGTTGGACTACCTCATCGCCTTCCCGCGTCCCGTTATTCTTTATATCGACCAGGACCATCCGAACTGACTCACGAATCCGCAGATTGCTGTAGGTGAAGGTTGTGTAACTCAGGCCATGCCCAAAGTAGTAGAGCGCTCCGTTGACCCTGGTCTTTTCGCCCTCCCATTGCGCATTTGGTTTTGTGGGAAAGTTGTAAGGGATTTGCCCAACCGTTTTCGGAAACGTCATCGTCAACTTACCGCCCGGGTTGTAATCGCCAAACAACACATCGGCGATCGCCGTCCCGCCCTGCGCGCCGGGAAACCAGGCTTCGAGAATTCCCGGCACATACTTGTTCACCCAGTTGATACTCAGCGGCCGGCCACTGATAAGGACGACGATCACGGGTTTACCGACTGCATAAACCGCCTGCACCAATTCCAACTGGTGACCCGGCAGATCGAGGCTGGTTCGCGAGGCACTTTCACCGACGGTTTTGCCCGAGTCACCTAAAACCACAACAGCTACCTCAGATTCTTTGGCCGCAGTGACTGCTTTGTCTATTTCAGCTTGTTCTTCCTTCGTCAACGGTTCTGGCAGGACCTCGGTTTCCGGCCAATGTGCGTTCGTTATCTCGCAACCTTTGGCGTAGTTAACTTTGACGACATCTCCTAATTTCTTCCTGATCCCTTCCAGCACCGTGACGCCTTTCACCGCCGACGGTCCATAGCGATATTGCGCCGTGCTGTCATCATCTGCGTTCGGACCGATCACCGCAATGGACTTTATCTGTTTGTTCAAGGGCAGCACGCTGTGTTCGTTTTTTAGAAGAACCATGCTCTCGCGCGCCGCCCTCAAAGCTACGGCTTGGTGTTCAGCTGAGTTTACGATTCGTGCCGTTTCATCCTTGTCGGCAACATAAGGACGATCGAAGATGCCCAACAGAAACTTGACGCGCAAAACGTCGCGAACGCGATCGTCGAGCGTCTTCATTGAAATCCTTCCTTCTTTGACCAACTCGCGCAACGGCAGGATGAAATCGTCCGGCGGAGTAAAGTTGGTCTTCACGTTTAACCCGGCTTCGATCGACTGTCGCACTGCCTCCTTCATGTCGGCGGCCACTCCGTGTTTCTTGTACAGATATTCCACGGCAGCGCTATCCGACACAACGTATCCCTTGAAGCCGAAATCGTTTCGCAACCTCTCGGTCAACCAGTACCTGCTTCCCGTAACCGGAATGCTGTCGTAGTCGTTGTAGGAACTCATCACGCCGAGCAACCCTGCTTCCTTGATTGCTGCTTTGAACGGCGGCAGTAATATGTTCTCAACTTCGCGAGGAGAAACCTGTGGATCCGTCCGCGCCTCGCCTTCGCGCGCTCCTTTTCCCACGCTATAAACCGCAAAGTGTTTGGCGGTAGCTGCAACCGTGTGGTGTTCCTGCAACCCTTTCACCATTTCCACGCCGAGGCGCGATGCCAGATAAGGGTCTTCACCGTAAGTATCCTCGACGCGTCCCCAGCGCTGGTCGCGAGAAACATCCAGAGTTGGCGCATAGATGTTGGTGTAACCAAGAGCTCGCGCTTCCTGCCCGGTGATCCGCCCTATTTCGCGGACTAAACCCGGATCCCACGTATTCCCAACTCCCAACTCGGAAGGGAAACTGGTAGCAATTGGAAACGCGACGCCGCGCAACCCTTCATTAGTAAAATCGACGGGTATTCCCAGGCGCGTTTCTTCCACAAAGAAGCGTTGGGTTTCATTCATGGCCCAGACGTGTTTGCTGATGTCCGTTGCATAGACGCTCTTTGAACCGGCGGCCCAGCCGTTCAAATGTTCATCGATGTTGGCGATTCCGTCTTTCCAGATTTCATTCTTCCAATTGGGCGTTGGCAGTTCATCTTGTAGCACTCGCTTATAGCCGTAGAGCGTAGCTGTCTGGCAGGTCTTCTCTGCAAGATTCATCTGGGAAAGCAAATCTTCGACTCGCCGGTCGATCGATGCAGTCGGATCTTCGTAGACATCCATCCGGCCGTTCTTGTTCAGATCAATCCAGCTGTCATGGTAGATGTTTGACGAAGATTTGTGCTCCTGCGCTCGAAGTGGAGCGCCGGTTGAGATGAGAATGGAAACGAGTAAACAGGAGACTAATCGCATCGTTGTTCCTTCGAATAGGTTTTCGCTCCAGAGGAGCGAGATGTTTTACCCCTCCCCGCAAGCGAAGAGGGGTTAGGGGTGGGGAACCGCACGCTGCCTTCCTCTCCCGCTCCCCCTCTCCGCTTGGGGAGATGAGGAGCGAAACTCGACGGCGGAACTATTGCCGAAGGTAACAACGCGATTGCGCTCCTACGGAGCTTCAAAATTAGAAGGGGCATCACCATGCTTTAAACATCTCGCCCCTCTGGGGCGAAGCGAGTCACGCAGTCACTTTCCGGAAAGAAGATGCTCTCGATCCATCGGATCTAATTTGGGAATTCTTGACTCCGCCGCTTTGAACTTCTGATCCTGGTAATGCGTTGCGGCTCGGCGCACTAAGAAGAAAAACGATTTCGTTTCGAAGCCGCCGATCTGGTGAAAGGTCCACTTCCGATCTTCCGTCGCGTATGGATAGAGATATTCAAGCGCCCCGCGAATACTGCGTCCGTCCTTCGTCTGATAGTTCCATAGGTCCACGTGAACGCTTTCGGCCAAGCGCGCCAGTTGCATCAACCCATCCAGATTCATATTACTGTAACTCCACGCTTTGGTTCGCTCGAGCTCTAACGGCTGGCGCCCGTCCGGTTCGATTTGCAACGCGATTCGTTTCTGCTTAGCCGTTTCAGCAATCTGTTGCGCCAACTCATTTCGGCCCACAAACAGCCCAAACGATATCGCCTGAACATCGTAAAACGTGCCGTGATTGTTCTTTGCCGCGTTCTCCTCGCGACCGTTGCGGCTTTCCTGCATCCACTCCAAAAACTTGGTGAACCAGGCTTCGAGTCCTCTTTGATCTGCGGCTGTCCAGGACTTTGATCTTGCCAGCAGGCCAATCGCGTCTGCGACGTCTGTCAGGCCGCGAGTTTCAATGAGTCCGATTCCACGTCCGGTGTTAACTCCCGGAATAAATTGCGCGTGCTCCAGGTTTGGATTCATGCGCGTGGCGGAATCAAGGAACCACGCGCGTAGAAGCTGCGCCGCTTTCGCCGCATAGTCTTCATCATCTTTGAAGTAGTACGCCTGTGCGAGCGTGCGCACTGCCGCTTCCATCTGGTCGAGAGCGAGATGATCAGAAATCTTGTTGATCTCTGGGTTACGTTCGCCATCGCGACGGATGTATGGTAGCCCGTCAGGCTTATTCGGGTTGGGCCAGAAGTACGGAGCCTGACTCATGTAGTCATGCTTGTCGCCACTGGGTGGGGTGACGTCTTTGGTAACCACCGATAAGGGTTTCTGTTGCATCGCCCGGCGCGCGTCACGTTCGAGTTTAGCCAGAGCCGCGGCGAAGGTTTTGTCACCTGACTTGATCCGGCGTTTAGTCTCCGCCAGCGTTCGAGCTTCAAGGAGAAAGACGCGCGGTACTGACAGATTTGTCTCTTGAGCCACAGTGAGCGAAGGCATTCCCATGAGCATGGCGGAGAGAGTGAATGAGATGAGTAGTGCTTGTATGACTTTCATGGGATAGGTTAGATTCCCGCTTAAGAGCAGATTGAACGTCTGGCAGTTAATTCGATTCGAGCGTCCCGGGTCAAGTCTGATGGTGAATCAGGAGTGACCGACCTTGCAGAACCGCGAGCGGTAGCGAGCGGAGGCTACAAGCAATTCATTAGGAATCGGACTACCGCGGACCTAGCGAATAGCATCCGCTCGCTAACGCTCGCGGTTCTACAGTAAGAGAACATGAGCAGCGCAACTTTGGAATCAACGGTGGGACACGGTGGGGCCACGATGGCCTTGTCGCCCGAGGAATTGCGCGCGATTGTGACCGAAGCGCTCGGCGAAATTGGGCCGGGCGAACGCGTGCTGGCCATCGTTCCCGACAAGACCCGCGATGACAACACCGATCAGCTGCTTCCGTTTGCCGCGGAAATACTCGCGCAGAAAAAGGTTGGAAGTTTTGATGCTTTGATTGCGCAGGGTACTCACGGCCCGATGAGTGAAGCTGAGAAGCGCCTCAAAATCGGCTGGAGCAAAATAGCGCCGGGCGTTATCGGCAACGTCTTTGATCATCAGTGGGACCGTGAAGATGAATTGGTGACAATCGGCGAATTGAGCGCTGCGCAGATAGCCGACTTAACTGATGGACTGATGAACGAAGCGGTGCGCGTACGTATTAACGCTTTGCTCGCGCCCGGGACCTATGACACTGTCCTCGTCTTCGGCGCCACCATGCCGCATGAGGTGGCAGGCTTTGCCGGTGGCGCGAAGTACTTCTTTCCCGGCGTAGCTGGTCCGGAGCTCACTCATCTCACTCATTGGCTCGGGGCTCTCGCCACAATTGAAAACGTAATCGGTCGCATTGAAACGCCGACGCGGCGCGTGATTGAAGCAGCCGCGGCCTTAGTCTCACCCAGAATAATTTCTTTTACGTCAGTTTCCACCCGCAACAGCGAAGGGTTGCGCACACACGCGCTTTTTGCCGGCGACCTCTATGAAGCTTTTCGGCGCGCCGCCGGGGTCAGCAGCCAGGTTCACATCAAGCGAATTGGCAGGAAGTATAAACGCGTGGTCGCGCTGTTAGACCGTCATTACGATGAACTTTGGGTCGGAGGCAAGGCCAGTTACAAACTGGGCAGCATTATCGAGGCGGGCGGTGAACTAATCATCTATGCGCCTCACCTCAAGCAACTTTCCGCCACGCACGGTCACTTGATTGAAAAGTATGGCTATGCGCCCCTGGAACAAGTGCGTGAGATGGTGGCAGGTTCAGATGAGCTACGAGCGAATCTTTGCGTGGCGGCACACCTGGCGCATGTTAGTTACGGCAGTACCAGCAATGCGGCGGGACAACTGACGCCGCGCTACCGGATCACCCTTGCCTCCGGGGTTTCCGAAGCCGCGTGCCTGCGCGTAAATCTCGGCTTCCTCAATCACCAGGGATTTAACCTTGAAGACTATCGAGCTGACTCTGAGACTCTGGTGGTTGAGGATGCTGGTCGCGACCTTTACCTGGTGTGAAGCAGCCCCCAGGGATGCAAATCCAAGCTAACCCGCGGAGCGGCGGATAGAAAAACCTCGCGCAAGTTGTCGAAGCGTACACGTGAAATTCAGCCGTCGCTTCAGGTTGCTACCATCCAGATGGGCCAGTTCAACCGGATGATGATAGTATCTGCGAAACACTGATTTTCTGAGTCTACGTCGGATGGGGGACGCGAAGTGAAGATCCTAACCTTGGTCGCGCGCATTCTGCTTGGCCTGACCTTCGTTGTGTTTGGGCTAAATGGTTTTCTCAACTTCCTCAGCATGGGACCGATGCCTTCCGGATTGGCCGGGCAGTTTATCGGCGCCCTGGTAGCTTCCCATTACTTTTGGGTTGTTGCCGCGCTACAAATAGCTGGCGGTGCGCTGCTGCTTGTGAATCGGTTCGTGCCCCTGGGTCTGGTGCTTCTAGGGCCGGTGATCGTGAACATAATTCTGTATCACGGGTTCCTGAATCCAAGTGGCGCGGCACCGGCGATCGTTGTGATAATCCTGTGGTTGATTGTCTTCTACGCGCATCACCAATATTTTTCCGGGATCTTTGCGCAACGAACGTGATAACGGACCAAGAATTGGCTGCGGGTTTACGCGGATAGACGCGCATCTGAACTAAACCAAAAACAACTAGTAAAGCCAGCGAGTCCTAAATGTTTTTCGAATTAGCGTCTATCCGCGCTAATCCGCGGCCAATAATCTGCAGCTAATTTAAGAAAGGAAAACATCATGGCTGAAAATTCGAGTTTGGAAGCAAAGACAGTTGTGCTTGTCCACGGTGGTTTTGTGGACGGCTCTGGTTGGGAAGGTGTCTACAAAATACTCCGGAAGGATGGCTACAATGTCGCCATCGTTCAGAACCCCACGATCTCCCTGGCTGATGATGTTGCCGCAACACGGCGAACCATTGCTGACCAGAATGGCCCGGTAGTTCTTGTCGGGCACTCCTACGGCGGAGTGGTGATCACTGAGGCGGGAAACGATCCAAATGTCGCGGGGCTGGTGTATATCGCCGCCTTTGCGCCGGACCAGGGCGAATCGGTTTCCAGTCTCATTAAGGATCCTCCGCCTGGCGCGCCCGTGCCACCGATCCTGCCACCGCAGGATGGCTATCTCTTCCTCGACAGATCAAAGTTCGCTGCCTCGTTCGCGGCTGATGTGGAGCCCGAAAAAGCTGCGTTCATGGCCGATTCACAAGTTCCCTGGGGTGTTGACGCATTGGGCGGTGCGATCAGTGAGCCTGGAAAAACAAGCCGAGCTGGTACCTGGTCACCACCGACGACAAGATGATTCCGCCTGCGGCCCAGCGTCTCATGTCTCAGCGTGCGGGTTCCACAGTGGCTGAGGTTGCCGGCAGTCACGCGATCTACGTTTCCCAGCCGGAAGCGGTGGCGGCGATTATCGAAAGAGCCTCCGGCGCAGCGAAGGCAGCAACCAATTAAGCAGAAGGATCCAGCTGCGAAGGCTGGCAGATAGTAGCCGTGGTCGCAGCGTAGCGCGGACCCCGGGACTAAAGGCAAATAAATTACAGCACGCTAAAAGGGTGTCACAACGCTGGCACCCTTTGTGTGCAGGTAGACTGTTCGCGAGCTTGCTGCATTTGGGGAATTCCGACCTTTGTTTGCAGAATAGATTCCGAGTGTGAAAGGGAGTCAGATGATCCGAGTAGAAAAACTCGTGAAGCGTTTTGGTGAGGTTACCGCGGTAGACGACATCTCCTTCGAGGTCCAGCGCGGCGAGATATTTGCGTTTCTCGGACCAAACGGCGCCGGCAAAACGACCACCATAAAAATGCTCACCACTCTGCTCCAGCCCACCAGCGGATCGCTCGAGCTGGATGGACTCGACCCCACCGTCAATCGCGACGAAGTGCGCAAGCGTTTTGGCGTCGTCTTCCAGGATCCGAGTTTAGATCAGGATCTGACGGCCTGGGAGAACATGGAAATACATGGAGTGCTCTACGGTATGCCTCGCAAAGAACGTCGCGAGCGGGCCGCCACGCTGCTGCAACTGTTTGAACTCTACGAGCGACGTGACGCCCTCGTGAAGACATTTTCAGGAGGCATGAGACGCCGGCTCGAGATTGCGCGTGGACTCCTCCACACGCCCAAGGTGTTGTTCCTCGATGAACCGACGCTGGGCCTGGATCCACAGAGCCGCAACCAGATGTGGACGCATGTCAAGACCTTGAATGATAAAGACCAGGTGACGGTTTTTCTGACCACACACTACATGGACGAGGCCGATCGAGTAGCGCACCGCATTGCCGTCATCGACCACGGACGCATTGTTGCCATTGGTTCGTCGGCCGAGTTGAAGGAGCAGACGAACACCGAATCACTCGAGGGTGCCTTTTTGGCGTTGACCGGAACGTCAATCCGGGATGAGAGCGCAAACGCCGCTGACAGCATGCGGCAGATTGCGCGGATGTGGAGGAAATAGAATGTTGAGTGTGATCTTCATTCTTTGGCTGCGAGAAGTGAAAAAGTATCTGCGCTCGCGCACCCAAATCATCGCTTCGTTGGGATCGCCAATTATGTACCTCGGCGTTCTTGGCTTCGGCCTCGGACCAATCTTTCGGAAGGCAGGCGAAGGTAGCTACTTGCAGTTCATGGCTCCCGGCGTAGTCGGGATGACGATCCTCTTTACTTCAATGTTTTCAGGTATTGCTTTGTTATGGGATCGACAGTTCGGTTTCCTCAAAGAGACATTGGTGGCGCCGGTGCCGCGTCTGTGGATCATGATCGGACGGACGTTGGGTGGTGCCACTGTCGCTATTCTCCAGGGGTTGCTGATCTTCGTTGCCTGCTTCATCGCCGGGTTTCGCCCCTTGAGCGTTGTCGTGATCCCACTCGCTCTGCTTTTTATGGCGCTGATTGCGGTCGTCTTCGCGGCGCTGGGAACGGTGATTGGTTCCAGTCTGAAGGACATGCAGGGTTTTCAGTTGGTGATGAACTTCCTGGTGATGCCGATCTTCTTTCTTTCGGGTGCGCTTTATCCGCTCACAAATTTGCCACGCGTACTCGCATTGCTGACGCGGATCGATCCACTCACCTATGGCGTCGATGGTATGCGGACGGTGTTGACTGGTGTAACCCACTTTGGTCTCACCGCAGACGCAATAGTGCTTGTCGCTGTCGCAATCACGCTCTTGACCGTCGGTGCCTGGCGCTTCTCAAAAATCGAAATCTAAGCGTTCAAGGATTAAGGCCAAAGGTGAGAGCGGACCACGGTCAAGCAGTCCTTTACCAAACACGATTTACTATTTACGATTTACGGGTTCATGAAACGTTGTCCCACATGCGCTGAAGTCTATCCCGACGACTCGTTGAGGTTCTGTCGTAACGATGGCGCCGAGCTTAGGCTCGTCACGAGTGAGGACAAGCAAACTCTGATAAAACTTCCCGCGCTCGCCGGCGCCGCGCCAACGACCGGGGCCCTTTCGCAACCGCCACTATTACCCAAACTTTCGCAGTTAACATTCGCGGAAGCCATCGAAGAGTATCCCGCATGGTCTCCAAACGGCGAGGAGCTTGCTTTCAGCCGGGAAGAAGCAGGTATCAGGAGTCTCTTCGTCAAAAACCTGACTTCGGGAAACGAACGCAGACTGACCAGCAGCGACAATGACGATATTCAGCCTGCCTGGACGCCGGATGCGACCGCCATCCTGTTCGTCAGAGCGAAACAGGCTAACGTTAAGCTTGAGCCAGGTGACGTCTTTGGTTCTTTCTTCGATGGTGATATTTGGTCGATTGATTTGGCGAGTGGGAAAGAGACACGACTCATTGTAAATGCCTTCAACCCTGAATCTGCGCCCGACGGCAAACGCATCGCGTTCGATGCGTCATGGGCCGGTCCACGGCGTATCTGGGCAACGGACAGTCGCGGCTACAATCCACAGCAGCTTACGTCGGATATGTCCGAAGGCATCAGCCATGTGCGCCCGCGTTGGTCGTCTGATGGAACGAAGGTTGTCTTTCAGAGTGTTGAGCGGACGAAATTTGATGTGCGCGTTGTTGATCTTGCTCGCGGGCGATCCATCTGGGTTACAAATGATGCCGTGCAGGATCTTAATCCAGTCTGGTCGCCCTCCGGCCGTTTTATCTATTTCTCCTCATATCGCGGTGGTGGCATCAATATCTGGCGCGTAGCAATCTCGCCGGAAGGAACGCCGGTCGGCGCTCCTCAGCAACTGACGAACGGAGCCGGCCAAGACGTTGAGATCGCGATTTCGCGCAGAGCCGCAAGATTGGCCTTCTCAATACTTCGACAAAACGCCGACATCTGGCGCTTGCCCGTTTCACCTGAAACAGGCAAGCCCACGGGTGCGCCGGTGGAAGTGATCACTACAACTCGCGAAGACAGCCGTGGCGTCTGGTCGCCTGACAGCCAAACCATCGCCTTCAATTCAGATCGGACCGGTGAGATGAATATCTGGCTCCACTCGATCGAGAGCGGGCAGACTCGTCAGCTCACCAAAGGATCAGGCGGTGACTTTCAGGCCAACTGGTCGCCGGACGGCAGGCGCATCGCGTTCTTTTCATCGCGGGCCGGAACAGCTGACATCTGGTGCGTCGAGGTGGAATCCGGCGAACTTAAACGACTGACAAAGTCAGACTCAGTTGATGTGAATCCATTCTTTTCGCCTGACGGCGAAATGATTGCTTACAACTCGGATCAGAGCGGACGCCCCGAACTTTGGGTAATGAATGCGGATGGCAGCAACCCGCGCCAGCTCGCAGGTGTGGGGTTGGTCGGCCATTTCATGCAGTGGCAACCGCAGGGCGATGCCTTGATCTTTCGCTGTCCCGCTGGTGGCCGCCCCGCTTCCATGAAGGTGCGTTTAGACGGAAGCGATCCGGAACCGCTGCCGGAAGTCGCGGGCGGCGCGCATATGTCCTTCTCGCCCGATCACTCGCGAATAATGGACGTGATCGGCCACAAGGCACTGTGGATTTCACCACTCGATGGTGGCAAGCCGGAGAAAGTTTTTGAATTTGATGATCCCGACGTACGGATCGACTATCCGGTCTGGTCACCCGATGGTCACTGGGTCCTTTTCGATCGCTTTCGGCCCCAGGGAGGAGACATCTGGATGATGGAGAATTTCGAGTAAATTCAGACCAGGTAGGGGAATGACTGAGCGCCAAGCAGGTGGCAGGCTTAGGAGGTTGATATGACAAAATCAAAGGGCAACGATGGCAGCAGTGTAACTTCGATCAAGCAAGTAACCGGAGCTGCCTTCGTCAGCGTCTTATTGGGTTTGGTCCTGAAAAACTCACTAGATACCTTTTTCAAAGATGCGAGTCTGCACAATGGAATCGGGTCCGCCTTTGACGCCGTGATTGCCAGGGGCTGGTTCAGTTTGCTCGTAACGGCACAGCTAGGCATTTTTCTTTTCACTCTTCTGCGGTTTTACTTAGGGACCCTTCGATATCATGCGGAACCTCCCGAGGGTGGTGGCGGTGCTTCGGAGCTAATAATCGATGTCGCCGGACTGATTGGTGTATTCGTATCGTTTTATGGTGCGAGCGTTTTCATTAAGACCACAAATCTCTTTTATGTGGCTTTCGTCTTTATGACTTTGATCGACTTAATGTGGTTTTGGATTGCGAAGAAGTACTCGTCTTTAAGCGAGGGAATGGAACTCGTGGCAGGTTGGTACGTGTTCTTCGACAAGTTAACGCTCCTTGCCTTTATTGGTTTTTTCCTACTTGAAGGGATTTGGGGACCGTGGCCCAGGTATCTCCCACAGTGGTTAGTCCTGGCCGTTTTGCTCGGGCTTGGTTCTTGGGATCTAAAGGCACTCTGGCAGTTCTATGCGGGCGCCCCCGACTGGCAAGCGTCCTTGAAGAAAGGGAGTTCCAGAAGGCATCGATGAACGCTGTTGTTAATCTCGGAAATCCACGCAAGGACATGTCGGCGATGGCTGGCTCGGTTTTAGGGGAGTGCTCTCGGGACTCTCTAAAAATAACCGGTATTGAAGTCTATAGTACGAAAACTGTCCTTTTAACTTCAGCCGCTTATGGAGCAGGGATGACGCTTGACTGCCTGCAAGAGATGACAATGCACCGGTTGATTGGACCTGGCGATGCAATCCTGCTCGTCGGTTCGATGGGAAGCCTTAGCAAGGACATTGTACTGAATGACATCGTTCTCCCCAATCCGTCTTGCTGTGCCTACTACGGATTTGCAGGAACCTGGCTGGAGCAAGATAGGCATTTGCTGACCCAGCTTAAAGAAATCTTCGCGGAGCGCAGAATTAAGGTAACTGAATATAAGCATGGAAGTAGCTTCGCTGTTTTTGACCCCCATACTGATCATGTCACCTACAAGAGCAGTCTTTATCAAGATGATGTAAAAGGCGTCGACTGCGGTGAAGTGTTCGTTGGAATGCAATTTGGTGTGCAACATGGAATGAGAGTAGGTGCGGCCTTATATTGCTCCGACAGTCCGGAAGTTCACATAGCTAATATTGGAGAAACGGAATTTGCGAAGGTTGCGTCTCGGGCAGATCTTTTGCTGAATGAGGTTGCGGCGCGAATACTGGTTTCAATGTGAGCAGTAGGAACCCCTGCGCCTGCTGGTACTGACTTCCTGCTACAAGCTTAACGAGATCCCCCAGCTGTTTTCCGAACTTCGCATAAGGCTTGATCGTACTGAATAACAACCCAATACCTTTGCTTCCTGAAGAGGTGCGCAATGTATTGTCCCAAATGCAGCCTGATACAAACCGAGGACGGGTTACGCTTCTGCTCACGCTGCGGTTTTCAGCTGGGAGTCGTGAAGGAACTTCTTGCCGAAGGCAGTAGCGCTTCAGTCATACCGGCGGAATCAGAAGCGGCGCCGAAGTTCTTTTCAAGGCGTAAACAGGATCTATTGTTCGGCGCGACGGTTATGTCTGTCGCTGCCACGCTCGTGGTGCAACTCAGCTGGTTTGCGCCGAAAGCGCCCATTGTTTTTCCCTTGTGGATGATCTGGCTCGCGTTCTCCCTCTTCGTTCTATGCTTCGACCTCCTGGTCCGGATAGCTCGCAGGTTCTTCTCCGACGATGATAAGGTTGGCGATCTACCCTCATTACAAAGAGCTTCGGGCTTCAACAACAAAGTTAGTCCAGCAACGTCCGAATTGCCGCCTAAGCAAAACCCGGCGGCGTTTGGTTTCGACCGTGTGAACACTGGCGAGATTCGGCAGCCGCTAAGCGTGACTGATCACACAACCAACCTGCTGAACAAGAAGTAAAGCTGCGAGTTTCAACTTCGTCCGTTCTATTTGACTTGCCGCCTCCGCGCGAATATTGTCTGGTCGCTCAAATCCAAATTCAGAGGTAACGCTCATGCGCAAACTAAGTGCTTCACTTATTACAATCATCAGCCTTTTGATTCTTGGCACTCCATCGGCCCTGTCGCAGAGAACGAGCGTAGGGCGGCAATTCCCTGTCTATGACAATGGCGGCGAGCCAGACTTGACGGTCGACCCACAACGGTTCACGTCGCAGATGGAAATTGTCGACCGGCTGTTTGAAGAGGGCACCTGCGCGATCGAGGAAGGCGCCGTCGGCGGCATCGGCTACCGGCGCATTTTGCGTTTTGATACCGTGGTGATGAACGGCGGCGACGGTGATTTAATCGTGGGCGATCGCAGCGACCCGAATAATCCCTATCATGATTTCTTTGTGTTTGCTCCCTGCCATGGGCACTACCACATTCGCGATTTTTCCGTTTACGAACTCCTCGATACCAGCGGCACAACGCTGGTCGCCGGACATAAACAAGGGTTCTGCTTTGAAGACTCTTTCAAATACTTCGGTAACAAAAGCAGCGGATACAGTTGCGCTTTCCAGGGCATCACCTCCGGCTGGGGCGACTGGTATTACAAGCAGCTCACCGGCCAGTGGATCGACATCACCGGCGTACCCGAAGGTGACTACATCGTGCGCGTCACCGTCAACCTCATTGGCATCTTCGACGAAGGCGAGAACCGTTATCCGAACGTAGTGCAAACATCAATCCATGTACCGAGCCCGCGGAAGAAAGTGGCGATAGATAACTCACCCGCGCTGGTCGATTACTGAATCTTGGGGCCGGCGACACAAGCGCCAAAGGCGCGAAATGTAATAGCCCAGGGCAACACCCTGGTTAAGGACAACCCACAAATCAGAAGACCTTTAATAGGCACGGTGACCTTGGGCCGAGGGTCCAGGCTTTGCATTTCGCGCCTTTGGCGCTTACCTGAATTATCGCGTCTTCGGGTATTGGCTGTAGATTATCGAATCCAGACTCCTCGCAAACTCATCTACGGAAGTAGGTCCCGGGGTGGCGCTTTTGACTTCAACCAAAATGTTGAAGCGTGCAAAGATTACGTTGAGATTTACCTCGCCGTGACTGCCGAAACAAATGTCTCCGATCTCCAGTCCTCTCGTCTCACACCTGGGAAGACTGGGAGCCATGTAAGTCATCACCACATCGATTAGACTCTCGTGCGCGTCCTCCACCGAATTGCATTCGAAGACTGTGACGATCAGGCGCTGGCCGCGTTTATCCGTAGAGTTGAAAACATAACGCACGACTCGACGCTGTCTGTTCGTGGCCGGCAATTCTTCGCTCTGCTCCTGCGTCCATCCTTCGAGGTCCTGAGACCTGGTAGCGAAATTGCTCACCTGAAAGCTAGCTCCTTCTTTTGTCCGGCCGGCCCAGCTCGAGAATTCGTAATTGGCCTTGACGCGATCTCTGTACGCATCCTCGTTGTTGATCTCCATCATTTCACCGGCCTCCTTCCGTTGCTACTTATACCCCACGGTCCAATCGGAGCGCAGCTGCCGATGCCGGCGGCGTCGTTGGTGCAAATACGTTCTTTGTAACTCTGAGCGCCGAATGGAACAGCCAGAGGCAACGCTGCTCCAGGATTCGTCGAGAAGACGATGTTAACCGGAAACTGCTCAATGTGAGGCGCCGACCACGGATTTGTGTCGCCATCAATTCGCAAGCAGGCATCAAAGAGCGGATCACCGTTACCATGCCCGCCCTTCCAGGCCACCTCATGAAAGCTGAAGTTACAGCCAAAGCCCGGACAGCCAAACCCGGCGGCCCCAATTCCTCGAAACGGAGTCAGATTAAAGCCATTTCCCATCTTCGAGGCGTGCAGGTCGCAGCCAACCAGATTTGAAAACGTTGTCGTGATCGTGGCGCAGTCAGTGCAGTTGACTATATTGCCGAGACCCGTGCCGCTATTTAGATAAGCTAGGAACTGGGTTAACTCAAACATCGCCACCAGACCCCAGGTTGTGTAAGCCGAAGAGCCGCTGGCGTTATCGTAAACGAGTCCCAGGTTAGCATTGATTGCCTTGGTGATGGCCGTCGCCGCGTCGTCTCGATTTTGTTTGCCGGCGGCCCAGACGCAAGCGTGGTCCAACGCTTCAGCCCACGGATTTTGATCGTCGGGATTAGGTTGCTGTTTCCAGGGCAGCTTGGGTTCTTCGAGAACGACGTATATGCGATGCTTCGTCGTCTGAAGCGGCTCCCATTGAGAACCACCACAACATCGGTACTCCCAATTCCAGGTAATGTCGTCGCGTATGATTCCGGCGGCGATGCTGTGATGTCGAAGTTCGAACGAGACAAACGCGGGCACTGAAACACCGCCGGCAAAGTTCACCACCTGTGGATCCAGTGCGCCCAGGACGCCGCCACCTTTTGCGCGCACCTCAGCCTTCGTCACGTTGTTCGAACCGACGCTGAACTTCACTTTGATGGTTATCTTGTGACCGAGTGTTTCCTTTATCGCGTAAGCGGCAGGAGAATCAGTGGGCGATGTTTTACCCAAGGTCCATTCGGGAGCTGTAATCGTTTGCGTGAAATTCTTCCTCAAGTTCATCGCGTCGGCGCTGAGCGAAGAGGTGTCGTGATTAAAGGAGATGGCCTCCAGCTTGAGGTCGCACGCGCAGTGTTTGTGGTAAAAGCTTTTTGATATTAGATGCAGGCGACGCAGAAAAGCCAGCAGTAGACAGAATAGAGTTTGGCGGCAGCCTGTATGGCATTCGGAGGACATAAGGTTTTCCCCTCTTCAAGGAAATCGCGAAGCGAATGGCTCAGGCGTCATGATGTTGAGAGCCCGTTGTCGCGGTGTTAGCCGTCCGGAGATTCGCGGCGTTTGCGAGGAAGAAAACTATGGCAAATCCCGGGTGAGCGTTTCGAACGGCTGCACGATATGCCTGCTGACGGAACAAGTCAAGACTCGCGACGAAATGGCCGGGAGCCGTTAAGATATCTTGAACCGGTCAAGTGATTGGCTGGGACCGCGGGCGTCCCGCCCGCTCTCCTGGAATGCCACTCAGTCTGACGATCGCATCACTTACCGCACCCATGTCTCTGGTCTTCGTCACGCATTCCTTAACGCCGGCCTTTCGCGCCAACGTCTTTCTCTCACTGCTCAATCGCGTTCCGGCCACGAGAATGATCGGCATTTGCTTACGATGCCCGAGCGATCGCGCCAGCCGCGTCAGCCTCAACACTTCCATTCCGCGCCAGTCGAAATCAATCAGCATCAAGTCATACTGTATCTCGCTCTTGAGAAACAGCACCGCGCTCTCACGATCCGAACAAGTCACCAGCCGGTAATCGGATTCCGTGAACACACGCCGCACCGCTGCTATCAATTCCAGGTCGACGCCGAGATACAAGATTCGATACTTTGATTCCGTTGCGCGTGGACTCGCAGAAGCCAACATAGATCCACCTCCTTCGGGAAAGAGGGTGATCAATGTCAGCGGTTTATATTACGAGCGAGACGGGCGAGGTACGTCATGATGGGCTTGCACAGGAAGGAGTTTATCAGTCCGCAAAGCGGACGAATGATAGTAGCCCAGCAGTTCACTGCTGGGGTAAATAGCTCAAGGGATTTGCAGTCCGTGAAGCGGACGGCTGAATCATTACGCTCGGATTTTTCAGCCGTCCGCTTCACGGACTTCCTATGGGCCCTCGCCAATCCCAGCGATGAATCGCTGGGCTACTATCATTCGTCCGCGCTGCGGACTGATAAAACCACTTTTTGTGCAAAGCAATCATGAAGCGCAGGGTGAGCGGTTGTTAGCGGGTGATTATTACTCAGAACTCATTTCAGCACTCACGCCTCAGCACTCATTACTCATTACTTCCCCGTCGTCTTCTGTTATGCTTTGCGGCGATCTTTTTGACAAACCGACAACGGCCAATGCGTAGCTCAACCCTCCCAGAAAGCGAGTGATGAGCATCGCCGTTGAGCATGGAAGGTTCCAACTCACGGCGAATTGTAAACGCAGCCGCAGTCTATCTATTGTTATAGACAGCGTCAAGCTTTTTTTGCTTGGCGGCACGCCATCAGGAGGTGACTTCTGATGGGTTACCGTCGAATCAGGCCAAGGCGCTTGGCGGAGAAACTGCTGCAAATCCGAAATGCTCTGGGCCTCTCTCAAAGCGAGATGTATAGACGCCTGGGAGTCGAAGAGCTTATGCCTTACACGAGGATTTCAAAATTTGAGCTCGACCAGCTTGAGCCTCCCTTACCAGTTCTCCTGCAATATGCCCGCGCGGCAGGCGTTCATGTCGAAGACATCATCGACGACGAACTCGACCTCCCGCCGAAGCTTCCCGGCAACGTCAGATACCAGGGCCTCAAACGCAAACCCACCTCTCGCATACTAAAACGGTAACAACGGAAAAGTTGCCAATCTGATTTTGGGTGCCGGTCCGGTTTGGACGAGCCCAGGGCAGAATTCCTGAATCTACGATTGACAAATACGGAACCGGGAGCGGCAGCGACCCGTCATCGTGACCGCCCATCAGGGATACGAATTGGAGAGATGCGCGGATAACTTCGTTGCTCTATACTGCCCCAAAGAGCTTTCGCCATCCGAGGCCTCATCTCATTCAAGGAGACTACTGTGACTCTTGGTTTAACTCCCGATAAATATCGCAGCCAACTTGAGGAAAAATATGGTGAGCGCACTACTGACTTCGCGGATGAAGTTGAAACGGTCCTTCGTTACTTCGATGCCATACAAAACCGCCTCGCCGAAACGTACATAATTGAGAAGGTACTAGCCATTGGCGGCACCGGAATTGTGCATGTCGGCCATCACAAGCGTTTTCAGCAAAAGGTAGCAATTAAGATTAATCGACCTAATCTTAGCGCGGAAGAACGCTCTATGGTTGCTAATGAAGCGCAACTTCTGCCTAAGCTCAGCCACCCAAACATCATCTCTGTTTTGGATCTCGGAACGCTTTGTGACCATAAATCGGGCTTCTGCGAGTGTGAGCAACATCCGAAAGACTGCGATCATAAAGCGGAAGAGTGTGGCGAGACAACCAAGCTAACTTATATCGTCGAACCCTTCATTACTGGTTCCAAAGAGTTCTTTACAAATCGTCCGGATGATGTTGAGGGCACCTGGCTCCATGAAAGGATCATAGAAATAAAGAGGACTATACCAGAGGCGCTCGAAATGGGACGTGAAGATGATCTGAGTCAGGCCGTAGTCCACATTACAACTCTTTTGCGCGATGTCGCCGAGCTTTTTTCGCAATGGGTTAGTCTGTTACGTCACCTTCACTCAGCGCACGGTCCGGCAGAAAACGGTTACGTCTATCTCGACGTAAAGCCTGCGAACGTTCTGGTTAGCAAGCCTCGACATCTGACAGCCATTGACTTTGGTTCTGCCGAAAAGTTGGATCCACAGGATCCACTCTCAATCAAAGTATTCTTTACCAAACATTATGCCCACCGAGTCCTAAAAGACCTCAAAGGGGAAGACGCCTCTTCAAATCGAGTGATGGGCGGAATTAAGCGAGCTGATCTGAAACCCAGATTTGATTATTTTGCACTCGGCATGTCAATGCTCGAGATTCTTAACGCAATTGCGGAGATCAAATCTCATGTAGTACCCCAATTGCCGCTATATCGTTCTTTGCATTTTCTGGCTACGCGTCTGCTGGATGGTGAAAACTCTACTCGTCCGCCGGCCCGCAACTTTAGACATGCATCCCAAGTGTTTCCCGGATTGAGAGCTGAGGATTATGAGCCTCTTCGGTATGATAGCCTGAACGATACGCATCGTGATCTTGAGAAGGAGCTCGGACGGTGGAGCTTGGAAGACCGCGTGCCTGAGCTTGCGTCCTATTCAAAAGATATTGTACGCGTTGTGCCTGGGTACAATACGGTGTTAACACCCAGGTTACGGGGTGTTATCGAACACCCGCTCGTGGCCCGTCTGAAATACGTAACTCAACTTGGTCTCGTGTCACTTGTCTATCCAACAGCTGACCATTCCAGATACGATCACTCGCTCGGAAGCTACACGTATACAACCTACTACGTAAAGAGTCTGTTCAACGACCTCGGTAATCCACTCTTTCGTAACTTGGTCGGAGATGCAGACGTAAAGGCCGTGCTCTTGGCCGCACTCTTGCACGATTTGGGTCAGTATCCGCTGGCGCACGATTTAGAGGAGGTTCATCGAGGAATTTTCAAGCACACACTCCTTGGCGAGAAGCTGCTCGAGGATGACATGGAGGATACGCATCACCGCACGTTGATGCAGATCATCGAGGAAGAGCAGAATGGCTGGGGGGTGAGTCGTGATGCATTGGCTGATATTCGAGGTGCGCATTCTCGTTCCAAGAATCTGCCCCTTCGCGAGCAAATGACTCTTACTGAGCAGCAGACTCTTCCTGAGCAAGAAGAAACAATTTCATTGAAGACGAACGTTCTAACAGCAATCATCGATGGTCAGGTGGACGCGGACAAGGCGGATTACATAATTCGAGATTCAGTACGTTGTGAACTTCCATATGGCGCCCAATTAGACCTTGAGCGTCTCCTCAGGGTGTTAACGGTTGCTATCATTCCTCAGGCTGGGGTGAAACGCGTGAGGCTCGGCGTGTATGATAAGGGCCTTGTTAGCGCCCACGCATTCGGCCAGGCGCGATATGAATTATTCTCAACAGTTTATTGGCATCACACGGCTAGGATCATTAAGGCCATGCTTCAGTATGCTACCGCGATGGGACTGCCGGATGAGGTTTTCAATCCAGTTCGCTCAAAGGCAGAACCCAAGGAAATCGAAATTCGCGAGCGTCTTCTGGAATTTGTCAAGTCCCTTCATCCACCTTTTGAGGTTGATATACAAATACCTATTACTGACCGTGAAATGCCTTTGGCCTTGGACGAGAAACCACCGGATCGGATGATGAGCGCACTATCGAAGGAATCAGAACGTACGACGCACATCCCTGAACCGCAAGAAGAAACGGATTGGTATCCGGGAATCGCCTGGACCGACTGGTTAATGCTGCGCTGGATCGCCAACTTAGAGAATGCTACGCCACTAACTCGCAATCTGATCCACGGATTGCAAAAACGACGCTTGTACAAGCGGGTTGCGACATTTGAGCGTGACTCACACAAAGACCTTGTCGATAAATTAGACAATCTTCCGTGGCCAGCCAGAGTTAATCTTTGCAAGGATTTGCACAAAGAGGTCTATGAGAAGATTAACAGTAAATGGGGAAGCCTAGATACTACTACCGTAACGCGGAAAGATTTTGAGATCCTCTGCAAGTCGAATCTTCTAATTCTTGTTGATGTTCCCTCATTAAAAATTGGTTACGCACGACCAATCGGCGTCGTTCCAGAGTTAAGGGAGAAATCGTATGATCAAGGTGCCCGACAAGCCCACGAAGACACGCCTTGGCACGACATCATGGTTAAGATGACTGAAGGCATCGCACCGGTACGTATTCTTTGCCACCCGGCTGTGCGGAACTTGGTGAGTGGAGCATATGCAGCTTCCAGGTCTACCGACCCAACGCTTGAAGAGAGAATTGCCGATGAAATCAATCGATTGTTGGGTGGAGCATGATCTCTGGGACTGAAGCGCTCTATCGCGACTTACGACACTTCACTAATGACTCGGCAGAAGGGTTACTTCAGTTGCTGGTAGCTGCCGCGCGACGTTCAACCCTTGAACGAATCATACGGTGTCCTACTTATCCTGTCCCGATAAAGACTCCTGGCCTTTCCGTCGCGGTTCGTCAGTTCCAAGACGCATTTCATGAAAAAGACGTGCATTTGCCGACGCTTCTTGCCAGACTTTATGCGTCGGCTCGTTTTATTGAGGATCGCAAGCGCAAGGGCCAGTTTTTCACCTCACGCGAGGTTGCTGCGTGGGCGCTATTACGCGCAGAACCCTCATCACGGGACGATGTTTGCGACGCCGGAGCAGGAACTGCAGTTTTTGCCGATGCAATCTTGCGTCGAGGGATTTCGGTTCGTTCATATACAGGGGTTGAGAACGACGCCATTCTGGCTCTTTGTGCGGCGCACGTTCTCGAAGGCCTCAACGCTCCTCATTCGTTTCGGGTCTGGTATGCGAACTTCTTGCGTCTTAGCGCTGAAGCGTTCCTGACGCAAGGACTCCGAACACCAACCCTCGTAATCTCTAACCCTCCATTTGTTCGGTACCATCACTTGTCCGGGCGGGCTCGAATGCGGACAGCCCTCAAGTCAAGTCTGGGCATAACACTGTCGTCTTTCTCCGGCTCTATGGGCTATTTCCTAACGCGCGCAGCTGAGCTCGCCGGATTTAACGGTGACGCGTCTGGCCCCAAAACGAACAATAGTCGTCTCTTATTCTTCCTTCCCCAAGAGGCAAAGGGAGCTGCTTACGTACAACAACTGCGCGACGATCTATGGCGCATGCACGGGTGGGTCTGTAGGGAGCACAAAATCCCAAGTATTCAAACAGACATAGACGGACATCGCTCTAACACATTGGCTTTGTTTTTTGTGTTCGAACAGAAAAAAATGCACCGAACATCACTACCGAGTCAGTCAAAAACAATTGCGCGTGTACGAGACCTTTTGAAAGTCAAAAGAGGAATCTCAACAGGATGCAATGATTTTTTTGTTTTGACAGATAAGGAGGTTCTAGACAGAAAAATAGACAAAGAGCGATGGTTAAAGAAGGTGTTACCCACGCGCATTCACGTTCCCGACAGGAGCTTTTCGAAGGAAGACTGGGAAAGTCTCTGCGAATCGGGCCACGCTTGCTGGCTTCTAGCACTTCCTGCCGGCAAGCTTGAGGATTTCGACGCGCCCGTTCGTAAGTATCTCAGAGAAGGACTTCAGCGAGGTCTGCATACAACATCTACAGCCAAAGCGCTCCGCACGTGGTTCTCGCTCCCTATCCCCAAGAACCCTCCAGACCTGTTCGTGACGTACTTCTTTCGTGGCCTTCCCCGATTCATACTGAACGAGGCCCAAGTATTCAATCTCACTAATATCCTTGGCGGGCGTTTCATTTCGGCCGTTCACGACCCAAAACGTAAAGGATTAATCATCGATTCACTCAATGTCCAAGCTAGAGTCTGGATCAAGGCCAACGCCGGACGTGAGTACAAGGGCGGCCTAAGAAAAATTGAGCCGAGGGAGCTATCGATGCTGTCGGTTGATCCAGCGACAGTCCAGTTAGTAACTGGCGAAAGCCGAGCGGCCATCGCGTCGACCGGCCTGCTGTTCGAATGATGACGCACGTCCTGTTTTTGAGATCAAAGAAGCGTGAACGAGACCAGCCCTCTTTGTCGATCTTTCGTTCTGAAGCGCGATTTCAGTCTGGAAGGCTGAGAGATAGTAGCCGGTGGTCGGAGCGTAGCGCAGACCACCGGAGAGCCCGCGAATAATCAGACGGCACCCTGGAAGGGGTGCCAGCGTTCTGACACCCTATTCAGGGTGTGGAATCTCTTTGCCTTGATCCGGGGGTGGCGCGCGCAACGCGCTTACCCCCGGCTACTGTCTGTCACGGCTACGCCGTGAGATCCATCTGTCAACCCTTCAGGCTGGCGGGGGTGTGCCGCCTGTTGTTGGTGCAGGAGGTTGCCCGCCGGCGTCAGGTTCATGCCGGTGACGCGGTGCGCGTTCGGTGTGGCTGGCGCTGGTCCATTCAGCCAGGGCCGCGCGATCGTTCGCATACTTGTTCCTAATAATCGCATCCAGCTTGCGTATTATTATGGCGCCGCGCTCCATGGCATCGTCGATGGAGGCGCTCGCCGCAATGCGATGACCAATTCCGCCCGACTGGTCGTTAATGGCCGCTTCCAGCGCCAGAATGTCCGCGTCAAGGTCCTCGATGAAATTGCCGGGCATCTCGTGCGCAATGAAATCTGCTTTTAGTGGCAGTGCGTCCGCCGCAAAAGCCCGCGCCGCATCGAGCAAGTGCTGATCATTGAATTGTCGCGGCAGGCGAAACTTTTCGTTTAGGCCCGGCCGTTCGTCCATAATGGCGCGCGCGGTGCGGTTGATCGCCTCCAGATCTTCGCGCAGTGCAGCTCTTGCCATTGCACGCGTAACCGTTCCTTGTCGCGCAGTGCCGGTACCTGAGTTCTCAGCGGCAGCGTGGCTGTCTAACTCATTGATGACTCCTCCCAGATCCGGACCAAGGTCCTTGACGAGACTACCGGGTCCGAAATCAGACCCACGGCCGGTAAGGAATTGCTGCGCGCGAAGCAACATTTGATGTTTTCTATTTTCGTTGTCGTTCATGGAACCTCCTGAGGAAAACTGCGATGAAAGGTTTTCACTTCCCGGTCGGAAAAGGTGAGCGAGGAGTGAGTGAGTTTTCGAACTGCGCTGATTGAGGTCAGCTCTGAGGCGATGAGGGCTGGCCTTCGATCAGTGTCTAACGATTGACCGCGACAGCCGGGTTGGTTTGAAAAGAAGCGACTGTCGCGGCGCATATTGGCATTGGCTGCGGCTGCCGGATAGGGAAAATTGCATATTTGTTCAGCATTTTGCGAGATTTGAGGTTGAAGGCCGGTTTGTTGCGCGGTGTATTTGGCGGTTTTGCACCTGTATTTGGAGGTTTTGCAGGTGTATATGGCGTTTTTGCACGTGTATATGGCGTCTTTGCACCCGTATATGGAGTCTTTGCACCCGTATATGGAGTCTTTGCACGTGTATATGGCGTCTTTGCACGTGTATATGGCGTCTTTGCACGTGTATATGGCGTCTTTGCACGCGTATTTGGAGTCTTTGCACGTGTATTTGGAGTTTTTGCACCCGTTATGATTTCAGGGCGCAGCCGTGTCAGAAAGGACAGCCGGCGCTGCAGTTCTTAAAGCAGTGCGATGAATTCTTCGACCGTGAGGCCTGTTTGGCGGATGATCGCGCGAAGTGTGCCGCGATCGAGTTCTTTGTGATTGGGAATGGTGGTTTGTGTGGGTGGTGACTTGCGCACGATCACGATGTGGCTGCTCGGTTGCCGATAAACTTCAAACCCAAGCGGCTATTCTCACAGCCAATAGCCGAGCGCCTTCACACAATCTGCGCCCGAGATGACGGGCAGTTTACTCACGCAGCGACCTCGACCAACTCCACGTGATCCTCGGGCAGCGGCTCCCCACGCTCGAGCAAAACTTCTTCATGCAATGAGATTGCCTCACGCACGTTGTCGAGAGCCTCTTCGCGCGTTCTTCCCTGGCTGACGCAACCGGGGAGACTCGGAACCTCGGCGACAACAAAACCGTCTTCACCCGGATATAAGAGTACTCGTCGTGTCATGATTGAGATTCTAACTGAAACATGTGTTTGTGAATAGACTAGACGACGTTGGAAGATTCGTTCAATCGTTTAGGACTCTCGCCCGCTGACGCTGGCGAATTGTTGGTGGGTACCTTGGATCCGGGGGTGGCCCCCGGCTACTGTCTGTCACGGCTACGCTGTGAAATCATTACGTCCAAAGAGCCCGCCGTCCTTTCAACCTATTTGCTTAGCTGACCATGATGGGTTATGAACAGCTCAGTCAAATAGTCCGACTGAAACGCTATGGCAATCCTGGTTCTGAGTCATACGGAAGTCCTGGAACTCCTTCCGATCAAAGAATGCATCGCTCGTATGCGTGCAGCCCTGATCGCGCTCGCCGCCGGTGAAACGTATCAGCCGTTGCGAACAATTATCCGACCGCCTGACGCGAAGGGTCTGATGGGACTGATGCCGGCCTACATGTCTGCCGGCGCTTCTGCGCATCAAGCTGCCTTTGGGTTAAAAGCAATTTGTATATTCCCTGGAAATCCAGCGAAAGGTTTGGATTCACACCAGGGAGCGGTGCTGCTTTTTAGCGCGGAGACCGGCGAGCTGCTGGCCATGATGAATGCCTCAGCGATCACGGCCATTCGTACCGCCGCTGTCTCAGCGGTGGCGACAGACTTGCTCGCCCGGACGGATGCCTGCAAGCTCGCAATCATCGGTTCCGGTGTGCAAGCGCGTTCGCATCTGACGGCCTTGTCTCAGGTTCGCTCACTCACGCGTTGCAGCATAGTGAGCCGGCGCCTTGAACACGCGCAAAAGTTTGCTGAAGAGATGAGGCCGGATTTTTTATTCGAGCTGGAACCGGTTGAAACGGTCGAGGAAGTTTTAGAGGGCGCCGACTTGATCGTCACTGCGACTACCGCCGTCGACCCCATTGTGAGGCGCGAATGGATCTCAGCTGGCGCTCACTTGAATCTGGTAGGGTCGAGCACTCCAAACGCGCGCGAGGTCGACAGCGAAACGATGGCGGCAGCGAGTTTGTTTGTGGACCGCCGTGAATCAACCATCAACGAAGCCGGCGACTACCTGCTCGCGGTCCGTGACGGTTTCATCGGCCCCGATCATATTCGCGCCGAAATTGGCGAGGTTCTTAAAGGAGATAAACCGGGCCGGACCTCGCCCGAGGAGATTACCTTGTTCAAATCTTTGGGGCTTGCGATTGAGGATCTTTTCGCCGCGGAGTACCTGTACGAGAAAGCTGGGGAAAAGCAAGTTGGTTCGTGGGTTGAGTTTTGAAGAAGATTTTCCATTTATCATTTTTCATGGGAGGAGCAGGCACTTAGAACCGCTCAAGTGACTTGCTGGGATCGCGGGCGTCCCGCCCGCCCGCGTACCATAACGTCAACTCCTGATGCTTGAGCCTATCGTACGCAGGCGGGCGGGACGCCCGCGGTCCCAGCACATCACTTGACCGGTCCCAGCACATCACTTGACCGGTCCCAGCACATCACTTGACCGCACTTACGCTTTCACTGATCACTGGCCACTGATCACTAACAACATGCTCCCGTCCCTTGCTGACATCCACGACGCTCGACGAATGATTGCGGGTTCCGCTGTACGCACGCCACTCGTTCGCCTTAACGCCCCGGAAACACCAGCCGAGATTTACCTTAAGCTCGAAAATCTTCAGCCCATCGGATCGTTCAAAATCCGCGGGGCGACAAACGCCATGGGCCACTTGACGCCGGAGACGTTGTCTCGCGGAGTATTAACTGCATCGGCCGGAAACATGGCGCAGGGAGTAGCCTGGCGCGCGCGTGAACTTGGTGTTCCCTGCTCGGTGGTCGCACCCGAGACCGCGCCGGATACAAAGATCAAAGCTATCGAACGACTCGGCGGACGAGTGATAAAGGTTCCCTTTGAAGAATGGTGGCGGGCCTTTGAAACGCGCAGCTTTCCCGGTGTCGAAGCAACCTTCATCCATGCGTTTGACGATCTGAATGTGATGGCCGGCAACGGCACAATTGCGCTCGAGATCATTGAAGACTGCCCGGAGGTTGATGCGGTCGTAGTTCCCTGGGGTGGTGGCGGCCTTACCTGTGGCATTGCTGCCGCCATGCGCGCCTTGAATTCGAAGTGCAAGATATACGCGGCCGAAGTGGCGACGGCAGCGCCTCTCGTCGCTTCACTTGCGGCTGGAACGCCGCAGGTTGTGGATTATCAACCTTCGTTCGTCGATGGTATCGGCTCGAAGATTGTATTTCCGCAAATGCTCGAGCGCGCGCAACGGTTGATCGCTGGTTCCCTTGTTGCCGAACTGGAGGAAGTCAAATCTGCAATACGACTCATGGCTGAACGCAACCGCGTAATCGCAGAGGGTGCCGGAGCCTGTGCGCTGGCGTGCGCCTTAGCGGGCAAAGCCGGCGGCGGGAAAGTGGTATGTATCGTCTCAGGCGGGAATATAGACTTCACACGGCTTTGCGAGATACTTAAAGAACATTGAAACCAGTCAAGAGATTTGCTGGGACCGCGGGCGTCCCGCCCGCAACGCGCCGCAGGCACGGAGGTTTTCAAGCTGCTGTTTCTCCATTCATTTTCGCGCTTCGCGCTCATTGCGGGCGGGACGCCCGCGGTCCCAGCAAATCACTTGACTGTGCGGGTCGCAGTCTCGCGAGACCACTGGACCAGAACCCATTGCCCTTTAACTCAACCTGCCTAGGGAGTATGCTAACGCTGTCTCCTCCAAAAACTTGTCGGACATCCCCTGACCGGCAGCGACGAAACATAAACAACATGGTAGCGGGCGTGCCAATGCCGTTACTCGAAAGGAGCATTGCGATGACAAGTCTCAGGTCTGGGGACTCAAGTATCACGTTTCAAAGAAGAGCCAGGGTTTTTCAATGGAGTTTCGCATTCATTTTATGTCTGGGAACATTTATCGGCATGAGTTCGACAACTCTGGCCGGCAACCGCTGTAAGGACCACTGCAATGATGTTTACAAAGTGGAAAAGAGGGCCTGCAAAGCGATACCGCTGAAGCACGAAAGGCATAGCTGTGAAGACGCAGCCAAGCGAGGCAAGGACCACTGCAAACACCGCTGCCGGTGAGAAGCAGAAGGCAGGAGCAGGAGTGGAAAACCAGCCTGCGGAGCAGGCGATAGCATAAAGCCTGGGGTGAAGCGCAGCGAACCCCAGGTTGAATCAGCAAGAAAATCACAAGCCCGCGATAGCGGCCGGCAGAGCGGTCGTTTTAGAACTGTCGAATTCATTGCCTCGACGATCTTAAGGCTAACGCTGCCGCCCGCTTTCGCGGGCTTGAAATCTTGTTCTTGACTCGTATCCTGGGGTTCGCTGCGCTTCACCCCGGGCTTTATGCTGTCGCCTGCTCCGCAGGCTGCCGACAGATGACGGCGAGGGACATGTCGTCGACGAGTGGGCAAGCGGCGGCGAAATCCTGGACGGCGCCCAACACGGAAAAGAGCACGCCGTCCGCAGTACGGGCTTGCGGCCCCGGCGTTTCCGTTTCCACTCTGCTATCACCGGCAACCTCTGCTCTTTTGTCGCCTGCACCTCCGGCTGCGCGCCGCAGTTGGTCCTCAAGCCGTCCGTAGCCAAACTCTTCACCGGCAACATTCTGCGATTCGGTGATCCCATCCGAATAGACCATTAACATGTCGCCTTCGCCGAGCACGAAGGAACCACAAACGTAGGGAGCGGCAGCGACCACGCCCAATACCATCCCGCCATCTGACAGCAGTTCCAATTCTCCATTCGCTCGCAAGAGAAAAGCGGGAGGATGTCCGGCACTACAATACTTAACCAGGCCAGTGTTCGGATCGAGCTTGGCGATGAACAAACTGACGAGCGGCATGAACGACTTCAGCAGACAGATGTCGCGGTTGACGCCGGCGACGATGCCTTCGAGGGTCGTGTTCACGGCCATGCGGGCGCCCAGCAGCCCCACCAGGTGCGTGGTCCACATTCCGGCCGCCAAACCCTTGCCACAGATATCTCCCAGCGCGAAAACTACGCCGTCAAACTGCTGTTGGACCGTGAAGAAGTCGCCGGGCAGGTGACGAACCGCAAAGATCTCACTCGCAACTTCAAAGTTTCCAAAACGCAGCTGACGTGGCGCGCACAGACGACGGTGCACCTGCGCGGCCTCAAAGATCTCGGTGCGTAGTTCGGCGTAGTGCTGCTGCAGATCTGTAAGCTTGAGCTCCAGCTCCTGGCGGCGTGCCGTGGCTGAAGGCCTCCGGTGCGAACGGATGTCGACTGCTTGTCTTGTTGGTAATCGTGCTGCGCTCATGGGAGAGTTTCCTCTAAAACCTAAAAGCAGATTTTCGTTTGTCATTTCTCATTTGTCATTTTCCATTTTCAGACCTTCGGAGGGTCTCGAAGAGTCACCCAATGACAAATGAGACTCGACGAGTCGCCCAATGACAAATGAAAAATGTCAAATGACAAATGGAAAATTTAATTTCTCAACCGACAAACAAGAGTGTCTGTCCTACTAGACGCAAAACAAATAGCTTGCGTTAACCAACAAACTTGTAGCCACTGCCGTGGACCGTCAGAATGAACCGCGGCTCCTCAGGATTCGGTTCCAGTTTCTGCCTGAGATGGACGATGTGTGTGTCCACTGTCCTCGTGTTCGGATAATTCTCATAACCCCACACCGCGTCCAACAAACGATCGCGACTGAGCGTTTCCACCGGATGAGCGACGAAGTAGGCGAGCAGGGCGAACTCCTTCGCCGACAGCTCGACCGGTTGCCCGGCGCGCAGCACTTCGTTGCTACGCACGTTTATTTCGACATCGCTGAATCGATAAACCTCCGCTGCCGGGGCGTGCGGCGAAGCTCGTCTGAGCACAGCCTTAACGCGGGCCATCAGTTCGCGAATGGAGAATGGCTTGGTGACGTAATCATCGGCGCCGAGCTCCAGGCCCACCACTTTGTCGATCTCCTGGCCGCGCGCGGTGAGCATGATAATGGGCAGCGCGGGTTTCCTGGTCTTCAGTTGTTTACAAACGTCGAGACCGCTCAGACGCGGCATCATTACGTCAAGGACTACGAGATCCGGATCATCAGCGAGGGCGCGGTCGAGGCCTTCGATTCCGTCGGCGGCGCTGATCACGTCGTAGCCTTCGTATTCGAAGTTGTCGCGCAGGCCGGCGACCATGGCAGGTTCGTCCTCGACGATCAGTATGCGCGTCTGCCGGGCGGCGTTCGGTTCGGCAGATCGACTACCGTTGGAGCCGCCGAGTGATTGTTCGAGATCAGCTTTTCTTTTCATGTGCGCCTTCCCTTCCTCGGCCCGAGTCCCGGAGGGACATAATGTTTATAGACCGGAATGTCTATTAGAACCGCGGCTCCGCAGGAGCGAAAGGTGACGACGTTTCCTATTTCGCGCCCTGGTTAGTTGCGGACTATTGCATTTCGCTCCTACGGAGCTTCGATCCAATGCAACGTCGTTGGCTATAAACATTCGGCTCCTTCGGAGCTAACTGCCGTTGCGTTGAATCTGCATCAGCTCTTACCGGTTAAGAGACCGCCGGCTGTTGAACGGCTGATGTCAGCGGCAACGACAAAATAAACCTACTGCCTTTTCCGGGGGTGCTTTCCACCGCAATTTCTCCGCCGTGAGCCTGGGTAATGTGACGAACCAGCGACAGGCCCAGGCCGCTCCCCTTCGTGTTATGCACGAGCGGATCTCCCGCGCGATAGAACTTCTCAAAAATCTTTGACTGATCGCGGCGCGTGATCCCGATCCCGTGGTCAGCCACTTCGAGTTTCACCAAGCCGTTCTCGCGGTAGAGTTTCACACCCAAAAACTTTTCATCCCGCGAATACTTCAGCGCATTGTTCACCAGGTTGACCAGCGCCCGCGCGATCGCTTCACGATCCACCGGCACCGCGGGCAGGTTTGGGTCAATGTTTTCCTCAAACGCGAACCCCTGTTGCTCGATCTGATAACGATAAGACTCGAGCGTGTTACGAACCAGCTCCGCAATGTCGGTATTGCGAAACTCGTATTCCTTTCGTCCCGCTTCGATGCGCGAGAAATCCAGGATGTTATTGATCAGGGCGGTCAGTCGCTCGCTCTCTTTACGAATTATGCGGTAGTACTGTTGCTTCTTGTCCCCGGTTGTGATGCGGCCCAGCTCGAGTGTCTCAGCGTACAAGCGAATCAAAGCGAGCGGCGTGCGCAACTCATGCGATACGTTGGAAACGAAGTCCGACTTCAAACGGGCTAAGGCCAGTTCCTTGTTCACGATGTGCCTGGTAAGCACCAGACCGCCGATGATCATCAGCGAAAGGAAGCCGAGGATCAAAAAACTACGATGCACCCAGGTCTGACCAAGCGCCTCTACGCTGGTGCCCTGGTACTTGATGCCGAGAGCCAACCCGCGGAAAATGTCGTCGAGGTTGCGTGTCACTTCTGGTTTTCCCTGGCCCCAGCCAGCCGCGCAGGTGGCGAGCGGCTTGACCTCCGCCCCCATTTCCATTTCCGCCGGAAAGACCATCATGGCCACCTGGTTTCCGCCCTGCTCAGTCAACTTGTCAGTCACCTGCTCATTCAGCACGCCGGGAAAGAAAGTATGCTCAAGATAACAAGGGTCGAAAGTGACGCCGCCTATTACAACGTTTTCCTTCGAGTACTCCGGCAAGACGAACAAGGCGCTCATTAGGTAGGCGTTCTCGTCACCCCGTTTGGCTTGGCCGCCATAAAACATCATTTGCCGCTTTTTCTTGTATATTCCTTCGATGAGCTGTTTGCCCTCGAGGCCAAACCAGCCATGGAAACTGTCGGACATCTGCTCGTGTTCCTTGCGGATGTACTTATTTTCCATTTGGCCAGGTTGCGACCGGAAGACAATAACATCGTCCTCGTAGAGAAACGCGTGCGACAGCCAGGGACTATTTGCGAGGATCTCATCGAGCTTCTTTTCCTTTTCCTCAATCTCAGAGCCGGGAGCGGGAAACAAATTCCGCGAGTCTTCCGCCATCGAGGTCGCTTTCTTGTTCATTTTCTTTTCAGTGATCGCCAGCATCTCCTGAAAATCACGATGGATGGCTGCCTCCAGCACCTTGTCGCGCTCAAAGGCCCGCAGCTGGCTGAAATTGACATAAATGAGCGCGGCGGCCGGCAAGACGACTGCCAGGCCCAGCGTTAACATCAGCCGGAACCGGTTGAAGCCTCCCAATAAACCTCTTCTCTTCAATTTCATTTCCGAAACCTCTGCAGGAACTTTCGATAGCGGTTGAGAGCATACTCTTGCCTGGTCGGCGGTGTGTCAAGGGCTTGTAAAGAGATGTTAAGAGTTGTGAAGTTATCGGGGGGAAAGGGTAAAAAGGAGGGAAACAGGGAAAAGGGGAACGGGTAAGGGGGGGAATTTTGGGTATTGGTTCGGTCTGGTGTGAATCAGCATTACCAGTCGACGAGTGCCGCACAAAAACTAGAAACCGGAAGCGGTGGCGACTGGGAGATGGTTGAGTTCTCATTAATCCCCCAAGGGGTGCCAGTGTTCTCACACCCTTTCAGGGTGTGGAATCGTTTTCACCTTGATCCGGGGTGGCGCGCTACGCGCTTACCCCCGGCTACTGTCTGTCACGGCTACGCCATGACAGCATCGTTCGCCGATCTCTTCTTCCCCTTTTTTCACCATTCCCTTTTTGCTTATGGTTTACGGCGCGGCGATAGGTGCTCGGTGATGAAGGCGGTCAGCGAATCCGCCATGATGCTATGCCCTGTCTTGTTTGGGTGGATTATGTCTCCCAGCGAGAGTGTCAGGTTTCCCATTCCAGCGTGCAAAAATTCATCGCTGAGGTCAATGGTGTCAAAACCGGCGCGGCGCGCTTCCATTTCAACAATACGATGCGCTGCGAGATGGGAGTAAGCGCCTCCTTTGCTGTGTAGTAGTGGAATGATCATTATTACCACCCGAAAGTCGTTCGCTTGCGAAAGGCGCGCCAGGCGGCGAAAGCCATAACGCAGCCGGCCCACGCGATCACGATCTCCGTACCAGGTACTGCTGGGCCACCTTGGCGAGCGGTTCATTAGGTCGAGCAGTTCCGACTCGTTGTCTCCTATCGGATCGATCTGATTTGCATACTCGCGGCGAAAGACCTGCGGGTCGTTCACGTGCTTCTCCCAGTTTTTCGACCTGATCGTTTCGACGCTCTCGGAAATCAACTGCGCCAGACGCGATTCGTAGAGAAAGCTGTAGCGCGAACTCTGTATGCCCTGCATTCGCTGAATGTGTTCCAGGCTCACGCTGGCAATGCCTACGTCATTTAAGCCATAGGCTACAACGACCAGATTCGGGTGATACCTCAGCCCACGGATCTCCAGCAATGACACCTCCTGAAGTGTGTCGTAGCCGCCGACGCCAAAGTTCAGGACCTCGACGTTCCGCCGCTGGGCATCAAGGCGTTGCTGCAATTGGAATGGAAAAGTGTCTTCAAGAGCCAGGCTGTTGCCGAAGGTAATTGAGTCGCCCAAGACGATCACCCGCTCGGTTGCAGGATCGCCTGAGGGCTCGGGACCGCGGAAGCCCTGCGAATTGATCTTGATGTCTGTGCCCCACGCCTGAACGGAAGCTCCGGGAGTGAGTTCATACCTTAGGTCTGGATAAAGGGAAGGACGCAAAGCAAAAACCGTCCCCCGGCGCCAATATGCGGGCGGATTGTAACCGTAGAGGCGCAGCGCAATTTCGAGTGCAATCAGAGTTATTAGCAACGAGGCCGCGCTGAGGCCTGTCTTCTTCAGGTACTGTCGCCGCATGGAAGCAAAGGGTAACGAGGAAAAGGAGAATGGGGAAGCAGCGGCGACGTGCGCAGTAGGCAGTAAAGAGACATCCACAGATTTCGCAGATTACGCAGAAGAGAACACATCGTTCTTCCTTCCCTGACTTGTAATCTGTGCAATCTGCGGATACAGATTCTATTTACTCGCTGAAGTTCGCGACTCCTCAGGCACAACTTCGATTCTTAGTTGCTCCGTATTTCGGATAATCGACACCGCTGCCTTGTTGCCAATGCGATTTTCCGTGAGGAGCTTGTGAAGATCGTCGATGCCCGCAATCGGTTGTTCGTCAAAACCGATAATGATGTCCCCTTCCCGCAGTCCAGCATTTCTGGCGGGGCTCTTATCTTCAAAAGATACAATTAGAATTCCACTTTCAACATCGAGGTTGTAGTAACGCACGATGCGGCGCGGCAGCGGCACGTTCTGACCCGCCAGCCCGATGTAACTGCGGCTGACCTTGCCATCGCGAATCAAGCGGCTGGCGACGAACTTCGCAGTGTCGATCGAAGTTGCAAAGCAAATTCCCTGCGCCGGCAGAATCATCGCCGTATTGACGCCGACCACTTCTCCCCGGGAGTTAACCAGCGGCCCACCAGAGTTGCCGGGATTGAGCGCCGCGTCCGTTTGAATCACGTCATCCATTAATCGCCCGGACTGCGCGCGCAGCGAACGCCCGAGAGCGCTTACCACTCCGGCGGTGACGCTGTACTGGAAGCCATAAGGATTGCCGATGGCCACGACTAACTGTCCGACGCGTATGTTCTGCGCCTCACCCAGCTTAACGGGGACCAGGTTCGGCGCGTTAATTCTGATTACCGCCAGATCCGTGTCGGGATCGTCTCCGATTAAATCGGCCTCATACTTGCGACCATCGGAAACTGTAACCTCGATTCGCCTGGAGCCGTGAACAACGTGACTGTTCGTTAGGATGAAACCGTCAGGCGTGAAGATGAAACCCGAACCGCTGCCCTGTACTTCTCGTGGAGTGTCGCGCGGCGCTCGCGGAGGATTTCCTCTCCTACTTCTGGTCGGTTGCTGCACCTCGATATAAACAACCGACGGGCTTACCTTCTCTGCCGCTGTAATCACCGCGCGCGAATACGCATCCAGAAGATCGTCGTCCGGTTGTGATTGCGCCAGTGGCGCTCTGCTTGAGCCTGACTCAGGCTCAAACCGCTCGTCGTTTAGTAATTCAATTTCTCGTCTCATAGCTATCACCCTCTTGTTTATACTAAGTCAGTTTCATCCAACGAGCCCGCGAAGCGGGCCGAGAGAATGGTAGCCCCAGGCGATGGCGAAGCCGAGCCTGGGGTAGGGCCGCCAAACTCAAAGAGCCTGCGAAGCAGGCGACGGAGGCAGTGTTTTTTGCACATTTCATCCGTCGCCCATTTCCGTGGGCTCGGAACAGGTTGGGGGTCGGTTCCCCAGGCTCGGCTCGCCATCGCCTGGGGCTGGTACTCTTACCCGCCTGCTTCGCCGGCTGGTTGAATCGTTTCTTCCAACGGACACAAAGACTCAATGCCCCACCCATGTTCCTTGTCTTTTCACAACACTGCAACACCTCAAGTTGCAGCCGCAGCGCCCTCTTCAAGTGTCGGATAATCAATATAACCATGCTCGCCCGGTGCATAGAACGTTGCCTGGTCCGGCTGATTCAAGGACGCACTGCGCCGAAATCTTTCCAGCAGATCCGGATTGGCCAGAAGCTTGGTGCCATACACGATCGCATCGGCGTGTCCTTCTGCCAAAAGTGCTTCGCCCGATTCTTTGGTGAATCCGGCGCCCGCGAAATAAAGACCTTGATAGACCGGCCGCAGTCTCTTGTGCCAGCCGTCACCGGTGGAGTCGCTCACATGTACGTAGGCCAGTTTGCGATCGTTCAACTGCTCGAGGATATAGGGGTACAACACGTCAGCGTTAGACTCTTCGACATCGTTGAAGGCTATGCGCGGAGAAAACTTCACGCCCACACGTTCCGAGCCAACCGCCGCGATCATCGCGTCCAAAACTTCAAACAGAAATCTGGAGCGATTCTCGATAGTCCCGCCGTATTTATCTGTACGAAGATTGGCGTTAGTGGAAAGAAACTGCTGCACGATGTAGCCACTCGCCGAATGTAGTTCGACGCCATCAAAACCTGCCATGATGGCATTGCCGGCGGCCCTGGCAAAATCGTGGACCGTCTCAGCGATTTCTTCTTGCGTTATCTCGCGTGGTGTTACAAATTCTTTCATGCCTTCGTCGGTGTAGTTCTGTCCTTTCGCACGCGCCGCGCTTGGCGCCACTGGTTGTGCGTGGTCAGGCAGAAAGTCAGGCAAGGCGATCCTTCCGGTATGAAAGAGCTGCATAAAAATCTTACCGCCGCGCGCGTGAACCGAATCAGCGATCGCTCGCCAGCTTTCGATTTGCGCGTCAGTATAAATCCCCGGTGTGCGCACGTAACCTTTGGCCATCGGCGAGATGTTGGTAGCTTCGGTAATAATCATCCCTGCCGAAGCACGCTGGCCATAGTACTCCGCCGCAAACGCCGGCTGAATTCCTTCGTCGTTGGCCCGACTGCGAGTCATCGGCGCCATAATAATGCGATTGTTGAGTTGCATGTTTCCGACCCGCAGCGGGTCAAAGAGCGTAGGCATAGATTCCTCCACCAATGATTAGTTATTAGATACGAGCGCAGCCGCCTCTTTTGCAGTTACGTCTTTGTTGTAAACGGAAGTCCCAGGCTGCTGGCTGCGGCCTCCTTCATGCAAAAAGCCGGTGTCGACCGCCGCAAATCCGATCTCTTCAATCAGGTTGGCGACGATTTCTTTCGCTCCGGAATCATCGCCGGCGATGAAAATCGCACGCCTGTCCTCAAGCGGCAGGCCGGTATCGCCCTGCGTCGCCAGATGTTTGAAGTAGATGGTGTTGAAGCCTTTGACCAGACGCGCTTCCTTTAGATGCGAAGACATCAGTTCACTAGAGGTAGTCTCGTCATCATCAAGCTCCGCGAACTTGCCGTCGCGCTCCGGGTAGTAATTTCCGGCATCAATGACCACCTTGCCCTTAAAGCCGTCCGCGGGCAGCGTTTTGAATTTGCCAAAGGGAATAGCAACCAGCACGAGTTCCCCAAAATTCGCAGCTTGCTCAATCGTGGTCGCTTTTGTGTTTCCGCCGAGCTCTGCAACCACCATTTCCAGACCTTCACCGCCGCGAGAGTTACTGAGCGCAACTTCATGTCCGGCACGCACAAACAGCCGCGCCGCGTTTGCGCCAATGTTTCCGGAACCGACAATCCCTATTTTCATCTTCGTCTACCCTTTCTCGAATTGTTAAGATCAGCTTAGAGCTGGCTCATGCCGCCATCCGCGACTATTTCCGTTCCCAGCAGGAATGAAGAATCCTCGCTCGCAAGGAAGAGAACTGTCTTCGCAATCTCTTCCGGTCGTCCAAACCGTTTCATCGGCACCTTTGCCTGAACATCCTTAGTAATTTCTTCGAGTGCCTCAGGTGGCATCCCCATCCGACCAAAAATCGGAGTCGTGACCGGGCCAGGACTAACAACATTAACGCGGATGCCGCGACCAACTAGTTCAGCCGAAAGGGTGCGCGCCAAGGTAATGAGCGCCGCCTTGCTCGCCGCGTACACGCTTGAGTTAGGCATCCCGATATTGGCGTTGATGGACGCATTCAGGACGATGGAAGCATTGTCATTAAGCAGTGGCAGCGCCTTCTGGATCGTGAAGTACGCGCCCTTGAAATTTGTGTCCATGATTGTGTCAAAGAATTCTTCAGTAACGGTTTCGACCGGCGCGAACTTGCCTACGCCGGCGTTTACGAAGAGCACATCTATCTTGCCGACTTTGTCCTTCACCTCATTAAACAGTTTGTCTATCGCCGTCAAACTGGCCGTGTCTGAGCGGATCGCCAGAACGTTACCGCCGATGGCTGCCTTAGCGGCATCTAGTGTCTGCTGATCCCGGCCCGTAATGACAACGCGTGCGCCCTGTTCCTTGAACTCTTTCGCCGTTGCCAAACCAATGCCGGAGTTACCTCCCGTGATGACTGCTACTTTACCTTCCAATTTGCCCATGTTGTTTCCTTTCATTTCGTTGCTCCTCTAATCTGTTCCGGAACAAGCGTTCCAGAACGCTTCAAAAAATTTTCCCGATCTACTCAACCACCGACAGTGTGACCTTCACTACGTCTTCCAGCGCTTTGTGATCGCGGGTAGCCTTGGCCATAAGCATCAATCCCTGCAGGCTGCTACAAAGGAATCGTGCCACGGCGCGGGGATCACGAACCGCTGTTAGTTCACCATTCTTTTTCCCACGCAACAACGCGCGATAAAAAGCGCCTTCCAGGGCTGCCGTGTTGCTGCTGGTCCTGGCAGCGGTCGCCTTGCAGCGACCAGCTAACTCCGACATCGCGTTGCCCATGAAGCAGCCACGCTGCTGACCCTGGCAGAGCGATCCTTCAGCAACGCCGGAAAACAACTGCCGCAGCGCCTTTCTCACCGAGTTGGTATTCTCGAGCAACTCAAAAACCTTGTGCGTCTCGACTGCTTGATAGCGATCGAGAGCCTGGAGGTAAAGCGCGTGCTTGTCGCCGAAGGTGTCATAGAGGCTCTGGCGATTGATTCCCATGTGCTCGACCAGATCCCGTATTGAGGCTGCCTCGTAGCCACGCGACCAGAAGACCTCCATCGCCTTGTGGAGCGCCTCGTCTCGATCAAACTCTTTTGGTCGGGCCATCAGCGTGTCTTGACCTCTTGAGGACTTATACTCTTTTTGGAACGAGCAGTCAAGAATGTTACTGCGACCAGTAGTGTCCCGACGTAGAGTGAGGTCAGTACCACCAAGTGTTGGGTGGGTTCTTGAGCAATTTCAGCCTGAACGGCTGACAGAAAGTAGCCGGTGGTCGTAGCGTAGCGCAGACCACCGGAAAGCTAGCGAACAGCCCACTGCACCCTGAAGGGGTGCCAGCGTTCTGACACCCTTTCAGGGTCTACAAGGCATTCCCTTTTGCTCCGGTGGTCTGCGCTACGCTACGACCACCGGCTACTTTCTGCCAGCCTTTCAGGCTGGGAAGATACCGACCTCATCCTGCCTATTGAGACACATATTCCGGGATCGCAACTTGAGGTAGACTCTTGTGTACGTGTCAAAGAGCGGAGCATCAGAATCCAAAGTAGCGATTGTGGCGGCCATCATCGGTAACCTTGGCGTTGCCGTCACCAAGTTCGTCGCTGCGGCCTTCTCCGGCAGCTCGGCGATGCTGTCTGAGGGTATCCACTCACTGGTTGATACCGGCAACGGCGTGTTGCTCTTGTATGGTCTGCGCCAAAGCCGCCGGCCTCCCGACTTCACACATCCATTTGGTCATGGCAAGGAACTCTATTTCTGGTCGTTGATAGTGGCCATCACAGTCTTCGCGCTGGGCGGTGGAATGTCGATCTACGAAGGCATCTGGCATCTCAATCACCCGACACCTCTGACTGATCCGTTCTGGAATTACGTCGTCCTGGGATGCGCGTTTTGTTTTGAAGGAACGACCTTGCTGTTCGGCTGGAAAGCCTTTCGCACCGTGAAGGGCAATCGAGGAATCCTGGAAGCGATGCACAAAAGCAAGGACCCCTCAACCTTCATCGTGGTCTTCGAAGATTCGGGCGCTCTGCTGGGTTTAGCCATCGCGTTCTGCGGCGTTTTCCTCGGGCATGAACTAAACAGTCCCTACCTTGACGGCGTTGCTTCAATCGTTATCGGACTGATGCTCGCCACCATGGCTTTCTTTCTGGCATACGAAACCAAGGGGCTGCTGATTGGCGAGGGAGTCGACCGCGAAACATTAGGACGCCTGCGCCGGCTCGTTGAAGACGACCCGGGCGTAGCACACGTCAGTCGCCTGCTCACGATGTACTTCGGGCCGCACGAAGTGCTACTGACGCTGGAAGTAAAATTCCGCGATGAACTGTCTGCAGTTGGCGTGAGGGCGACGGTCGCACGAGTGCACAAGAGCGTGAGGAAAGAATTTGCCGACATTACACGGATCTATTTTGCTTCGGAATCAGTCGCCGCAGAGCAACCCGAGGACAAACCACACTGAAATGATCTTGCCGAAACTTAATGAAGGCTCTGGCTTCAGCGGAGCCAAATGTTCATAGACTTCTGGGCAACCACCGTTTGGCGCTCCAGCGGAGCGCGACATACTGCGGATGATTAGTTCTTACCGCTACATTTCGCTCCGCTGGAGCGAAGCACCTTACAGACCGCTGCAGTCTATAAACATTCGGTCCCTCTGGGACCGTCAGACTTTGTAGCATCCGCTCGCTGCAGCTCGCGGTTCCGCAGTGCTCACAGACCGGTCCTGCGCTCCAGTTCTTCTGGATACCTGGCCCCTTGCACCTCGATCTCTGCAGCGGCGTTATCAATCTCACGCAGATCGTCGGCGGTAAGTTCCACTGAAACTGCGCCGATGTTCTCGTCCAAGCGGCTCATTTCAGCGAAGCCATATCGATAGAGAAGCGATACTTCACATCCGACTTAAGCAATCTCTCGTAGGCTTCGTTGACCTTCTGAATGGGAATAACTTCGACGTCGGCAGTGATGTTGTGTGCGCCGCAAAAGTCGAGCATCTCCTGGGTTTCTTTAATACCGCCGATGGGGGAGCCGGAAAGACTGCGGCGGCCCATGATAAGAGCGAAAGCTGCAACCCCGAGAGGTTTATTCGGTGCACCGACGAGGGTGAGGTTGCCATCGCGACGAAGCAGATTGATGTAGGCGTTGATGTCGTGGTCGGCGGAAACAGCGTCGAGAATGAAATCGAAACTGCCGGCATGCTTCTCCATCTCGTCTGCATTCTTCGAGATGACAACCTCGTCTGCTCCGAGGCGCAATGCATCTTCCTTCTTATTCGGCGAAGTCGAGAACACTACAACGTGCGCTCCGAGCGCATGTGCAAACTTAACGCCCATGTGGCCCAGTCCGCCCAGGCCCACAACCCCGACCTTCTTGCCTTTGGTTACGCCCCAGTGACGCATCGGGGAATACGTTGTGATCCCCGCGCACAGAAGCGGTGCGACACCCGCGAGATCAAGGTTGTTTGGAACGTGGAGCACAAAGCTCTGGTCAACGATAATGCTGTCGGAGTAGCCACCGTAAGTGACGCCCCCGAGATGCTTGTCCGGAAAGTTGTACGTGAGAATAAAGTTCGGGCAGAACTGTTCCTGGCCCGCCTGGCACTCGGGACAGGTGCGGTCGGAGTCGACCATGCAGCCGACCGCCGCAAGGTCGCCGGGCTTGAACCCTTCGACTGCTGAGCCGACCTTGGTGACGCGCCCGACGATCTCGTGACCGGGCACGCATGGGTAGACGGTTGGCATGACCTCGTTCCATTCGTCTCGAACCTGATGAAGATCAGAGTGGCAGACGCCGCAGAAAAGTATTTCGATCTGAACATCACTTTCCTCAGGCGCGCGTCGCGGAATGGTAGTTTGGGCTAGGGGCGATGTCGCACCGGCCGCAGCATAAGCTTTAGCGTAGTTCATAATCTGTTCCCTCTTTTTATGATCGATCTCATTTCATTCTATTTGCAGAAGCGGCTCGCCACACTCCAGGGCGACCTCAGGCTACTTTAAATACCTTCACTCCTCCAAACGAGCGATCGAGGCTCCATTAGTGGGTTGCTGGAAAATTGACGGTTCCCGAGAAAATGAGGTCAGTATCGAGGGTTGATTGGCCTAAACCCGCGCAGCGGGTGTGAGTTCAGGGTTGCTACAACCTCTAAACGCATTCTTTTCCCAGCGTTGCCAGAGCGCAACCCTGGGCTGAAATTAGCGAACGCTTTCAGCGTTAGGCGTCGCAACATGGAAGAGACTTCACTTCTTAAATAGTTTTGCGAACGCGTCACGCGCATCCGTCGGCGGGCCTGACGAGGTTTCGCGTTCTACTACAATTCGAGCCGCGAACAGCTCGCACTCGTTGCGCGCGTGTTTGTTCACTATCCGTGCGGGGATCGACTTATTACATTCGAGGCGCGCGCCCGGATCGAAGTGTGTGCACTGACGGCAGCTGTGAAGGTCTGCCTTGCACTTTGGGCAAGAGCTGTCGAAGTTGATGTTCGTTGGAGCCTTTGCTCCGCAGGCGGTGCACTTGGACGACTCGCCAAATGCCATCATGCGCGGCGAGCGCGGTCCCTCGCGATCCTGAGGCTTGGATTGCGGCTTGGATTGTGGCTTTGATCGCTCTGACTCGCGATCGCTGTCCATATATCCGCGCTGACGGTATTTGCTCATCTTATTCCTACGTGATTCAACGAACGCCGCGAATCATACTTGAAGTGGAGAAAATGCGACAGGTGAACCAGCCGTTGAAAACAATCAAAGTCCGCGGAGCGGCCGATGGCATAAAGCCCGGGGTGGAGCGCAGCGGAACCCCAGGAACCGCGATCAAAAATAATCAAAGCCCGCGAAGCGGGCGACAGTCGACTCACTACGACCGGCGTTTCGTAATCGAACTGCTATCGGCCGCTTCGCGGGCTCTGCAATTGTTTGGGTCGGCGATCCCGGGGTTCCGCTTCGCTCCGCCCCGGGCTTTATGCTAACGTCCGCTCCGCGGACTCACAGCGTATTGACCAAAAAACCAGGAGACTAGTTTTGAAGCCATTAACAATTTTCATCATCGCCCTTATCGCCCTTTCGCCTGGCACCATCACCGGTCCCCCTGCGCAGGGCCAGACGAACAAACGGAGAGTTCCTCGCCACCGAGCAAGAAAGACAAAACATTCGCCAGTCGGCGCGAATGCCTTCGTCATGAGAAGGACACCGTCGGGCCTCCTTTACGTGATTACGCGACGCAGCACTGGTCAGCTACCGCGGTCCGGTGAAACAGTTATCGTTAACTACACCGGGCTGTTGGGTAGTGGGGAGAAATTCGATAGCTCTCTCGACCGCGGGCAGCCGTTCAAACTTGGCGCGGGGCATGTGATTAAAGGTTGGGACGAAGGGATCGCGAAGCTACGCGTGGGTGAGCAAGCGACATTGATAATTCCGCCGGAGCTCGGTTACGGAGCGAAGGGCGCCGGAGGTGTGATCCCACCCGATGCCACGCTAATCTTTATCGTTGAACTGATGGGAGTAGAGGAAGCTCAAGTTTTGAAATAGGTGTCAGCGAACATCCGGGGCAATTCACTTCTTAAATAGTTTTGCGAACGCGTTGCGACCATTCGTCAGAGGACCAGGCGAAGTTTCGCGCTTGTGCCCCAAAGGGGCTAAGACCTCCGGCCCAGGGTTGCCGCTTCGGCTACCCTGGGAACTCGTAAGAAAAGAGATTTCAACCGCAACGCGGTTGCGTCGTTTTATCAGAGAGACATGCGCAAAGCAGATGCAACCGCGTTGCGGTTGAGGACAAGAGCTTCTTTACCCAGGGTAGCCGAAGGGCAACCCTGGGCTGAAGGCCGTAGCCCCGGTTGGGGCATCATTGAAGCCTTATCGTTGTCAGGGCAAATTCCGACTTTTAAGGCAGAGCCCATTTACCACTTCGACATTTTCTCAATTTCCCTTTGTGCCTTATAAATTGGCTATGACCAGCGATGATTCGCGCGAGAGCAAATCCGTTCAAGTACGTATGGCCCAACGGGAAGATGCCGAAAAGATCACGACTGTGATCAACTCTGCCTTTCGCGCCGTCGAGCAGTTTTTTGTTGAGGGGGATCGTGTCGACGTTGGAGAAGTCCTGAACTTCCTCAGTAGTGGCAAGTTTCTCTTAGCTGAAGGCGAACACACACTGCTCGGCTGCGTATACGTCGAGCCACGCCACCTCGACAGCAACCGTTCATCACCTCAGTCCGAAGGTCGTGCCTATCTTGGACTGCTGGCCGTTGATCCCGGGGCTCAGCAGTCGGGCCTCGGCTCCCTGCTCATGCATGCAGCCGAAGACTATTGCCGCGCGCTCGGGCTGAGATTCATGGACATTAAGGTCGTCAATCTTCGTGAGGAACTGGCCGGCTTTTATCACAAACGAGGATACGTCGAGACTGGGACCTCCGCCTTTCCCGCAGAGGTGGCGACAAAGCTACCCTGCCACTTCATCGACATGTCGAAACCTCTCGACGCAGACAAACCCACGTGATATCCAAGGGCCGCGCTTTAGTATGTTCCGTAGACGAAGCGAAGCTGCTCGAGAAACTCCAACCCTAAGGCCGGGCTCTTCAGTCTCGTACCAACCGAACGCACTTTGGATGTCGAATTCGACAGCAGCTTCAGCTTCTAATCGATAGCGCTTCACTTGCGGTCTTGCGACAGTCGGTCGATAGCTTTAAATGCGGGTCGGGCCAACGAGGGGTTTTCGCGATAACGCCGCAAGCGTTCTTCAGCAAGTTGAAGATGGCTCTCAGGGACAGGAATCTCGTCCGGATGTTCCGAGATTTGATCCCAAAGTGCCTGCAGATAGCGCACCTGCTGAGCCTTCGGGAGGTCATCAAACCCTGGCGGTGTGTTCATGGAAGTATCGGACATAGCCAGATGATAACTTAGCGGTGTCGAGCAAACAACGATTCGCGGGTAGGGAGCTTGGATCCTATTCTTGAAAGAAATTCAGTATCACTGCCAGTGAAAACGCCGACCCCGTCATTCTTATCTATTTACGACTTACTGTTTACGGATCACGGTTCTTAAGGCATGTCGCGAGCTTTGCTCATCGCGTTGGTAAGTTACTGGTAGCGCGTTATCCGGGAAAATCTCACCCGCCAGTTTCACAAGGTGGATCGCCGCGGCCGCATTCTCGTTGACACCGGCCGCAACGACTACAGCGCCACGTTTGCCGCCGCTTACACTGTCCGCGCCAGACCAGGTGCCACTGTCTCCGCCCCTGCACCTGGGAGGGAGTAGAACGCGGAGAGGTTGCGCCGCGAAGTTTCACCATCCGCAACATGGCCAAACGCATAGAAAACGTCGGCGACCAAAGGGCTAGCCAATAACCGGCGAAACGGGGTGCCATGGCGCGGATTAACCCGGTCGCGACCAATCCCATTCGCTTTGCTTGACGAAAGAACGCGACGGATTCGTTAGTCCTTGACCACTGGTGCGTCGGCCGAAGCTTTCACGCGGTCGATGTCGGCTTTGCATTCTCGTTCACTCTTATAGCCTTCGCCTGAGTCTGCAAGAATCCGATCGTTGGTGGCCTTCAAATTCCGGCGCCACTCTCCCTGCGCGTCCTTGTCATAGTAGGTCATGTGATAACGCTGAAGGCGTTCGCTAACGTCAGCCCAGGGTTTGCTTGAAACCCTTGGGGAGAAGTGCATCTCTTCAGGGAAACACAATCCTGAAAGGGTTGTGTCGCGTTTCGCATGCAAAGCAGTCGCAACTCTTTCAGAGTTGCGAAGAATTTCCTGGACACTTCTTGAACTCAGGGTTGCTGCAACCCTGGGCTGACGTTAGCCAACGCTTTCAGCGTTATGCGGTTGTCAGCGGTAGTTCGCCGCGGTAGCATCGAACTACATAAATCTTACGGAAAAGTACAAGGGGAAAGTACGACGCTGGACGTGGCCGCCAGCGTTATTTGCCATATGCCTTAGCCAACAACCCGCGAAGCGGGTGACGGCATAAAGCCTGGGGTGGAGCGCAGCGGAACCCCAGGAACCCGCATGGAAAATATCCGAAGCCCGCGGAGCGGCCGACAGTCGATCGTCAGGAATGATGTTTTTCACAATCACGACCTCTATCGCCCGCTCCGCGGGCTCTGGGAAATGTGGGGCTTGACGATCCTGGGGTTCGCTTCGCTTCACCCCAGGCTTTATGCCGGCGTCCGCTTCCGCGGACTGAAGACGCTTCGCGGACGGAAGATGCTTCGCGAACTGAAGATGCTTCGCGGACTGAAGATGCTTCGCGGACTGAAGACGTGTCGGTGACCGACAGCGTTCTTTCAAACGTATCGTTCATCGAACTCGATGCCGTTCGTTTTCAGAAACTGAATGAATTCATCGCGAAATGAAATTTTCGCATGATGCTCTTTCTGTCGTCTCAGATAGTTTCTCACTTCCTCAACGCTAGACTGACTCACGGTGAACGCACCATACCCACGCTGCCATGAGAAGTCTTTAACTGCTGGAAAAACATCATGCATCCATCCCGTTGCATTGGCCTTGAGTGAGCGCAGCACGTCAGACAGTGCGCGGTCTGGGCGCAGCTTGGCCAAAAGGTGTATATGATCTTCGGTCCCGTTAAGCTCTAGTGAAACGCCTCCAAGTCCACGAATAGTGCCGCCAATGTATTCATATAGCCGTGGCTCGTATTCAGGGGTAATTAGCGGGCGGCGTTCGTTTGTTGAAAAGACGATGTGGTAAAGAAGGTTCGTGTAAGAGTCAGACATATTGGCCTCATCGATAAGGGATGCCGAAATTATCAAGCATCCGGAATCGGCCAGCACCATCTGGTCTCTGTCGGCCGCTTCGCGGGCTTTACAAATTATCTTGTGCTGGGTTCCTGGGGTTTCGCTGCGCTTCGCCCCAGGCTTTATGCCGTCGTCCGCTCCGCGGACTCGAAATTCAAATCATTGCGAAATATGCCTTACGACCTCTATCGCCCGCTCCGCGGGCTCTGAAAGTTTTTTGTGTTCGCGATCCTGGGGTTTCGCTGCGCTCCATCCCAGGCTTTATGCCGTCGTCCGCTCCGCGGACTGACGATTGGAGGCTGCTCAAAACCGTTTCGTTCGTTTCGTCTCTGTGCTAATGTTTGGGCCATTCCACAGGAGGAGGAACCGTACATGGCTGAGTACGTGCTCATCGAGTCGCGCGATCCCTTTGAATCCAACGACGTCGGCTACTACTACGACCTGGCCAGGGGGCTGGTCGAGACCGGTAATCAGGTGACGTTGTTCCTCGCCCAGAATGGGGTGCTCGCGGCGCGCCCGGCCTCGCTCAGCGCACTCGGCCTCAGCGCGCTGGCGCGAAGCGGTGTGACGGTGCTCGCCGATGACTTCTCATTGCAGGAGCGCGGCATTGCCAAGCTGACCGAGGGCGTCACTGCCGCCTCCATCGAAGTGGTCGTGGACCATCTCGCGGCCGGCCACAAGACCCTCTGGCACTAGAAAACTCCAGGACCAGACGGCAGACGGCAGGAAGAAAAGATCATCATGTCCAATACAACACTGACCATCGCGCTCATGGATCCGCCTTACGAGTCGGAGAACCTGACCACCGCGTTTCGCATCCTCGACGTAGCTGCCCGGCGTGGGTACTACATCAACGTCTTCGCCTACGAGGGGGCCGCGGGCCTGGCGTTTGTACGGCAGGCGCCGCACCCGAATCCTGTCCATGGCAAGGACGTGGCCCAGGAGAACCACCCGACCACGAAGGATCAGGTCACGGCCCTGCTCGCGGCTGCCGAGCAGAGCGGTGGCAAGGTTGACTGGGTCAACTGTGGCATGTGTGTCGACGAGCGAGGTGTGAACGAGTTCGTGCCGGGCACGCGACGCGGGTCGCCGGCTGACTTTCACGCCTTCGCTGAAGCATCGGACAACGTCCTCGTCATCCCAACCAAGTGAGGTGAAGCCATGGCCAAGAAGACGCTGAACATCGTGGAGTCGGCCTATCGGGCCGTGATGGAAGAGCAGGATGACACCATCCTCTGGCTGCTGGCCGCAATGCAAGGCGCGGGTGCGGAACACACGGTGGTGCTGCGCGGCAACGCAGTGAACTATGCCGTTGCCGGCCAGGGCGCCCCGGGCCTAACGGTCGGCGAGTGGAAGCAGACCCAGGCTCCGAAAATGGATCGCGACGTACTGGACCTGATCGAGAAGCGGAAGATTCCCGTGTACGTGATCGCTGAGGACCTCGCTGAACGCGGAATTGAGCACGGCGAGCTGGTGCCGGGCGTACAACTGCTGTCTCTGAAGGCGCTGCCCGGACTCTTCGCCGACTACACTCTGGTCGCTCACTGGTAACGGAATCCCGGATATTCGTCGGTTGAAAATAATCAAAGCCCGCGGAGTGGGCGATAGCATAGAGCCTGGGGTGCAGCGAAGCGGAACCCCAGGAACGGGACGTTATAACATTTCAAAAGCCCGCGGAGCGGCCGACAGCCGAAACATCCTAAGACATTTTGTAATCGAACCCCCTATCGGCCGCTTCGCGGGCTCTGGGAAATGTTCTGCTTGACGATCCTGGGGTTTCGCTGCGCTCCACCCCAGGCTTTATGCCGTCGTCCGCTCCGCGGACTAATGTAAGTATCACTCCCGCACCACCTCGCGCGGGTGCTTGTCGTTGCGAATACCGAGAAGTCTGGGGTGGCGGAGTTTGTTGTGTTTGGTCCACTGGATGAAACCGACTTGTACCACAATCTCGGGGCGAACCCAGTGAGCGCGCAGGCTATTACCGACTTTGCTTCGCGGTAAGCCAACGCCCTTCGTAAACGGCGGTTTATCGATCTCGAGCCGGTCGAGTTGCGCGCGCAGATCGAGCAGCATTTTCGTATTGAAGCCGGTGCCGATTTTGCCGGCGAAGACAAAGTCGTCGCTTTCGTAATAACCAACCAGGAGGGCGCCCAGGCCCGCGCGTTTGCCTCGCGGCTCGGTGAAGCCGCCGACCACGAACTCCTGGGCCAACTCACACTTCATCTTCAGCCAGTTTGGCGAGCGGCGCTGCTCATAAACCGAATCGCGGCGTTTCGCGATCACACCCTCCCACCCATGTTTCTGCGCGCGCTCCCAAGGCGCTTCGTCGTGTAGCGCTGTGACCCGGTGCAGCGGCGCGGCGAGCGGCAGCTGGCGCAACAGCGCACGGCGTTCTTCAAGTGGCAGGCTCGTCAAATCACGGCCATCGAGCCACATGATGTCGAACACGTGATAAGCAGAAGGCCCATGCCAGTCGATTTCGCCGTCGAGAATCAACTCCTGGTGCGGAAGTTTGGCAATGGCGTGGGCCAGCACGGGAATGGTTTGCGGCAAACGATTGCGCGAGAACAGTTCGACTCGGGAACCTTTCTTGTAAGCGAGTAGTCGGATGCCGTCGAACTTCCGTTCAAAGATCCATTCCGAACCGTTGAAACGCTCCTGCGTGAGCGTTGCGGCCATGGGCTGAATCCAATCGGGAAAAGACTTAGGCATGGAGAGACTATAGCAGCGTGGTCGCGAGGTTCGACAGACATTATTACAGCGCAAAGGGAGAGTAACAGCAGGCAGTTTGTTCTTCCGTCAGCAACCCGCGGAGCGGGTGTTGGCATGAGTAATCCCAGGGTTGCCAAAGCGCAACCCTGGGCTGGAATTAGCGAACGCTTTCAGCGTTAGAATTACCGGGTTTACGAACAAGAGATTCTTCGCAACCCTGAAGGGTGCGCGAGTGGCGTTTAGTTGGAGACGAATCCTTAGATTCAGGGCTCGTAATCTTAGGCCAGGCTGTAGCCAACCTCCAGGATGATGTCGTGTATGTTTGCAGGATCAATGGCGCCACTGCTACTACCAGGCGCCAACAGGCCAGCGGGTGTCAGCTTAATCATGTAGTCACCGAAAGGCATCGACGCCACACCCCAGTAAGGCGGTGGATGAATTCCTACATCAACAAACTCGAAAGAGTGCATTTTTCCATCGTTATTAGGAGGTACAGGGGGCGGTGGCGCAATCAGGCCTCTGACCTTTGGTGGTGGTGAAGCGTCCGCTTTCTCTCCGATCGCCAAAGCTGTATTACCGAGATCACCTAGTGTGCTCAGGACTCGCAGATTCACATACCCTACTTTGAGGGTCCTGCCCATCAGGAAGAAGGGAAAATGACGCGGCTCGATCGTGAAACCTATTTCGGTGTTAGGGGTTGTCAAGAGGCGGTGGAACACGTCTGGATACTCCTGGCGCAAACTAAACACTCGAGTCATCGAACCCGTGACTTCGAGTCCCGCAATCAAGCTTTGGGTTTCGGTTGCCAGCACGCTTTCCAACCTATCCCTGCGGCCCTCGTCAACTTCCGCGGTGTAGCTCAGATGGAGAATGACGTCGCTGATCGTGCCATAGTCGAACACCCGTAACGTCTTCGGCAACGAGAGATCCCACTCACTGATTGCGCCGGCACCCTCAAACGGCATGTAGCGCTCATCTCGAAAATTGAAATCAAATACTCCGGCGTCGTACTGCCCCTTGCTGGCGGCAATCTCAACGGTGTGGCGTAGCGGTACGATCGTGAGTACTCCTGATAGTTCCGGTGTCAACCGAATCTCACTACTCTTAAGACGAAGGGTAGCGCCCACGTTGGTGTAAGGGCCCGTCACGCAAGGGATCGTCAGGCGAGCCCCCTTCAAGCGACGGCGATACTGTCCCGGATAGGTCAGGTCAAAGAACCACTCAGGTATCTTGAACGTAGATTCCCCGGTTAGCCGAAGCTGTGCGAGCTCATTTGGCGCAAACTGCGCTAGCGAAAAGCTCTGTTCAACCTCAAGCTGGCGATAATTCTTTTCGATGTACTGCCGCTCGAGAGCTTGCAAGTCGATGAGCACTCGTTCCCCAGCCAGCAGCCCGGCGTTACCTGCATCCCAGTAGTTGCCGTCCAGCAGCGTGGCATCGTCTGTGCGCTCAGCCCGATAGGCTTGCTCGGTCATCCTGGCCATGCTCAAGGCCGAATTGAAAGCCTGGCGATGGAGTCCATGGAGCCGATTGGAAAGCAATCGATAGAGATTGATATTTGTGAACTTCTCGTTGCGGAAAAACTCGAACATTTCTTCGGACTGATCGATTGTCTTCTGATGAACCTCAAGCGAATTAACCGCGATGTCTCTTCTGATCTCGGCGGCAGTGATCTGTTTTTCGATCTGCAAAAGATCCCGCTTTGCAGTTTCCTCCTGGTGTTTCCAGTCCTGGTCTCGCCGTTGGTTGGAGGCCTCCATCCCCGCCATTGAAGCCGACATCTCGTTGAAGGCCGCCAGCGCATTTAAGCCATCGGCCGCCGCGCGACCCGCCGCACCGAGCTGGCTGCCGCCAAACTTCATCGCGGTAAGCGCGCCCACGTCCGGGATAATGCTCAGGATGGCAGCAATGAATTGCACCACGCTCGCTTGTGTTCGGAAGTTAGAAGCTGTGCGTTGATGCTGTTGCTGCGTCCGTTCAGAAGCGACGAGCCCGACATCGCTCAATGAGCGGAAATAATCTTGCCGGTATTGAACTGCCGCCTTTTGCCGCCTCAGACCCTCGATCGCATCTTCCGCCGCGTCGATTTCCAACTGCGTCATTCGCGTGCGCATCTTGAGCAGATTGTGCTCGTGAACCGCGCGCAGGTTGGCCAACTCTTCGCCATCGCGCTTCTCAAAGGCACTCAACAACTGCGCGCCGAAACTCTGCAACGTACCCGCGTACTGTTTGGCCTTATCGATCAGGTAGGTGAAGCGATAGGGCGGCACATGACCCGAAATGGAGTTGAGCACATCCTCCAGGGTCAAACCGGCGGCCTTCATGCGCACCAAAAAGCGCGGGTCGATCTCCGGCGCGAAAAGGTCTAAGTGGCGGCGAACACCGGCAATGTCCATACAGTTGCGGATCTTGAACAGGCGATCCTCCACCCTGCTCCAGTAGCCAAGGAGGTCCTTGTTTGGCGGTATGCAGAAGACCGCGTTTTTCGTCGGAACGAGATCGACCGTTCCGTAAAAGGACCGGACTCTGTTGTCGTGGGCAAGCGGCATAGATCCTTGACGACTGCTATCCTCGACATCCATTGTCGGGACACTCCCAACCTGCTTGATCTTATCCCCGGCCCGAACGCCGACTTGTCCTGCGGCCACATTATTGGCTGGGATAAAATCCATATTTCCACGTTTGTTTCCGGCGAGGTTGAGCGACCCGGCTTCCGTGCCGATGAGTGTCACTCCACTGTTGCCGACGCCAGCAGCCGTTTCGTACAAAGTCTTCAACGGCGTACCGCCAACGTTGGTCCAATACTGTCCGCCGGCCTGCTCAGGCTCGCTCCCGGCCACCTGGGTTTGAATGCTCGAAGAACCCGGCACCACCGGCCCGACCGCGGCCGAACTACTCACAAAGGACGGCGATCCGATCGCCAAAGCACTTGCCTGTTTGCTGGTCGCGCTGGTTTTTGTAACAACTAGTTTGGTCGCCTCCCTCTTGTTAGCGGAATTACCGGACGACAGCCGCGGCGACTCAAGCTCGATCAAAAAGTCGCTGGCAGTGTTCAGTCCGGGTCTGATCGTTTCGTAGTTCTTCGGTTGAACCTTCCCTTCTCCACAGGAGCCCAACACCGTTGGTCTCGGCCCCAGGATTTCCTGGGCCATAACGTAGAGCATGGTCGCCTCGTTGACCGACTCCATCGTGAATTGGCTGAACAGGCTGTCGCCCCAATCGAGCAAATTGTCGATGTACTTCATGACAATCGACTTTTGATAAGCGCTCAAACGCGTGCGTGCGATCGCATGTGGGTTAAACGGATCCGCTCGATAAGCAGCCAGCGCCAGGGGATCGGTCAACATCTGTCGCAACGATTTGCTAATCAACCGATCGTTGAGTTCGCGGTAGCGCCAGGGAATGCCATCCGCCGCCGTGGGGTTGAAGATGTAGTGATACCAGCGTTGCGTTTCCGCAAACTTCTGCTGGCTATTGAGATGGTTGGCAACCAGAAATGGAATGTGGAAAAACGTCTCGCGGAAATAGGTTAGAAAAGGATTGGTAAGATGGAAGGGATTCCGCGTTTCAAGATCACGTTGGCCATCCACCGGGCTGACGTTCGGTGGAAGCTCGTTGAGCGTCCTCTGGAAATCCGCTTTCAAGAGACTGCTCGCCCCTTGGTGACTAAAGCGACTCGTCAGGCTTGGCGTCAGCGTGGTTCCAAGTCGTGTGCCCAGTAATGGAAAGATTTCATCTTTCCTCATCCAGACCGCGTAGCCGTTGGATTCTACTATTACGGAAATTGGGTTACCGTTTACGACTTGCAGATCTGACTTGGCCGGAGTATGCGCAACGGGATTTCCTGTCTGGAAAACATAGTTGAGCCAAAACGAAGCGACATAGAATCCCCGCCCTGCAGAGGTGCTGCTATAGGCATTGATCAATTGAAGATCGCCATGGAAGTCATTGATTCTAGTCACTACCTCAGGACCTGTTTGATCTCGCAAAGGAAGTTGGCGCAGAACGCCTGCCGGCAGGTCGACTTCATCAGAAGTCAGCTGCTGGAATGAGCCAATCAAAACAGCCGGCTGGTCTCGTGGAACAATCACAAGTCGGAGGCTTGCTTCTAAACTGTTGGGTGGGCTGTATACATCCGGATAAACTCTGTCCCACTCCCAGCCTTCTGGTTTGTAGTTATCCAATGGTTCGCTATGATCGCGTCCGCTTTTGTCCCACCGCACTCTGATAACATTTGGCCTTACCAGCAGCGCGTCCAACTTGCTTTTGGCTCCGTCGACTCCGCTCAGATTTCTGCCGACCCTCGCTAGTTCCCTTGTCGCCTGCTGCCAATTAGACGTCGCATCCGACAGCGCGATCTGGCGTCGTACTTCAAAGGGTCGAGCCATCACCGCGTGTACAAACGGACCGCTCATCGTCACGGTCACCGTAATGCCCGCCTTCCGCAACACAGCCGTCGTGGCTGGTACAGCCTGCGCCAGGACTTCCAGCGCCGCAAACTTAGCCCAGTCTCTCGCCACAAGATCGTCTCCCCCAAACTTCGGAGGCGTCGACCAATAGGCAAAAAACGCCGCCGCATCAGCTATTGACTGCACTGCACCGGCCTCTCGTTCAGCTCCGTCCGGCACACCAGGTGTATTGAGCTCGGTCTGGGCTTCCTGCATCTTCTCCCGCGTTCGTTCCACCTCATCCCTCGCATTACTTTCTTGCCGCGTCAGATCTGCTACTCGCTGACGGGCTGCATCGATTCGCTCCTTCAGCGTGGGGTCCGATTCCGTACGTGGATCATTTACAATTCGTGTCTCCTCAGTTGTGACGCCGTCTGAGAAACGAAGGCTTTGAGGAGCGCTCCATGCTCCGTCAGCTCGCAAGGTCGAGTACTTGACGCGTACGGCATGTCGATAACCTGCAAATTTAGAAGTTCCCCCCTCAAAGTTGTTCATTGTTCGCGTCGTGGTTTCCATCCAAAACAGGTAGAGCCTACCTTCAAATACAATCGGAGAAACCTTGCGGACAGGAATCTGCACGGTGAGTTTCTGCCATGCCGAAATGCGCGGCGCGGTCGCGAGCGTGTTGCGGATAACGCGGTAGTAATAGACGGGAGGCGCGTCCTCGGTCACGCCAAACAGGTGCAGCGCGTCGTCGTGACGGTCGGGATACGTACCTTGATCGTAATAGGCGCCGGCGATTTTCAGACGAGCCACTTCGTCAAAACCAATTAGATATTTCGCATAGGCATCGTGCACGTTCGCATCGTTGATCTCTTGCTGGAGCAAGGAATCTTCAAGCTCTTTGAATGGCGGCGTCTTGTCGTCACGCAATTCCGGCTCGATGTAGTTCTCCGGGTAAAGAAAGACTTTCCGGTTGGCTTCCCAAACCCGGTAATGCTCACGCCAGTACCATTCATTTCTTTTGTCAGATTCGGTGAAGTGGGCCCAAACGCCGATTACCGCCGGGATGTTGCCATCCCAGTCTTTGCTCTTTTCCAGGTTCATCAACACCCGTTGTACGTAAAGCTGCAAAGTGGAAATCGCGGCCACCACACGCGAGGTGCGCGCGCATCCCTCCAGCAACACATCAATCAGAAAATACTCATAGAGTTTATTGGGACCAGCGAAAGACTCAGGCCATTTGCTGACTATGAAATCAACCAGTCCGTCGCGTTTGCGCGGGCGCAACTTATCCTCAAAGGGCTCGATCTTCTCCTGGAAGGTTTTCTCATCCGGATACTTGGCACGAAACGCGCCGTATACATCTTCAGCGGCACGTGATAGCCGATCGAACGTCGCTGATGGGCTGGCCCCTTCCTGAATCATGAGGTTGAGAGTCTCGCCGCTGACCCCCAACAATTCGGTGAGCACCAGGCAGCGCGCCAGAACGTCTAGTGCTTCGAAAGGATTGCGCGGCAGTGTAAGCAAGTGCGGTTTCAGCGCCTCGATGCGAGTCTTGTCCGTGCGCAATGCTTTTGCCAGGGCCTCCACACTCGCATCGCTCAGACCGCCGATCACTGCCTGAATGGCATCGATGTCTGCAGGGCCAGACGCCGTGGTGAAATCCGCATCGGTAGCGGTCGCGAGCGCAACATAAGCAGCCACGTTGCGAACCACTTGTAACTTGATGACGTGATTAGCAGGTTCTCCCGGCAACCCAAAAAAGACCGGCTTATGATCCCGGACAAAGCCTAGACTCCTACCGTCGAAGACGTTGCTCTTGAAGAGCGTGCGATGTCTCAGTGTATCGGTCAACAGCGTCGTGAGTCGGGTGCGATCCGCACCTTGTAACGCCTCGTGAATTTCCTTTATGCCGTCAATATCCAGGGGATGTGCCAGTTCCCGGAGTTTTGTTGTCTCTTCCGGCGACAAGTTGAGCGTGCTGCCAAGAGCGACATCGAGGACGCGCAGTGCTTCGTATTTGTTGAGGGTATCGCCAAGAACCGTTGGGTCTACGGGCGGAACGATCGGTGGATCAAACAGTGGAACCGGCGGCGGATGCATCGTTGAAACCGGATCGAGGGTCACTAACGGGATGCGCGCAGGGTTGAACCCTGCCTTCAGGCGATAGCCAGTGCCGTCTGCGAGTCTTTCGAAAGCGTTGCCGTTTTGGTGCAGGTTAGCCAGCACGATCTGCCGTGACTGAAGATCGGTAAGCCCTATTTGTGTGAATACCGTATCGACAAACTCAAGGCTGTGTTCCGCCTGCACACGGGCAACGATCTCGCTGCTAAGGTCCACCGGATCTGGCGAGCCTGGCGAGCCTGGCGATCTCGCATCACCCTTCACGTAGATGATCTCATCCAGGCTGAACCCGCTGGCTCTTTGCCAGTTAGCGAACTCGACCACACTTGCCAAGTCTTCGAGATCGAGAATCGTGCGCTGCGTAGCGGGCCGATCGGCAATGCGCGGCGTCAAAGTAATGAGCTTAACGAAATCAGTCATCGTGCTCTTGAGCAGGCGCATCAACCGGGCATGACGATACAAGATGGCGATCGAGTCGGTGGACAACTCGATGCTTTCGTTTCTCGAGGGCTCTTCCGCTGTCGCAACACGACCCGCAATATGACCCATAGCCGGAATGTCTGAGAGGCTGGCAATGAGTTTCACCAGCTCCCTGTCCTCAATCTGCAAGCCTGCCAACAGCCGAGAGAGCGTGTTGTTGTCAGGGGTAGAAACTCCTTGTGGGCTGGTTGCCCAGGCGGGGTGCGTAAACCGGATTGCTGGGTTAGGCGGCCAGCGCTCATCGCGATTCAGGAAAGGCGGCTGGTTGAACAGCCGATCAAACAGGGAGGTTGGTTCGCGCAGGCCGTTCGGAGGAAACACGCCGGAAAGCGCCATGAGCTCATCGACCGGAAGCGACCACTCCGCATTCACCTCCAGCAGATCGAGAATCCTTTCAAGCGTTCCCGGTGTTCCCGGCCTTCCGTCGTCGATACGACTTACCGAGTCTGGGCTTGCCAATTGTGTCAGCACATAGTCCAGCTCGGCGACGGTCCACGGCAACTTTCGCCAAAGTCGCACGAACCGATGGATGCGATCCAGGCGTCGCAACGAAACTTTGTTGACCAACTCGGAATTGTCCTGGACGTCATCAGGCCTTCGCTTACCCAGAACGATTTCTATCTTTGCGTTGGTTGATCCATCGGTATTAACAAAGGTCGACTTGAGCACCGATTCAACGATCTCATGGGCCAGACCTGTTGCGCCTAGAAACGTTGGCATCTCCATCGGATCAAACACCGTATCTGGTGATGCGACGCTCGCGGGCGCACCTATCTTGAACAACTGTTGAAGGAATGCCAGATCGCCAGTGGTCGTGCGCTCTCTCGTGATGAGGTCGTACTCTTTCTGGGAAATCTTCAGCCGTGCGCGTGCTTGTATTTTCTTGTCAGACCCCATTGCTTTGGCAATGTCATAGCGAGACAAGCCAAAATGCTGCAGCAGAATCTCCAGCCGTTCTATCGGTAATGTGAACGGCTGTTTGAATGATCCCTCTTGGGCAGCAAGATGCTGGTATAGATTCCTCGAATCCGCCGGCGGTACTACGTCTTTGAGGTAGCGTTCAAGAATTTCATTAACCAGATCAAGGTACGGCACATATTCGTCGGTGTTCTTGCAGGTGAGCTCCAGTTCCCACAAATCGGGACGGCGCTTTCTCAGGTGCAATAGATGATTCTCTTTTTCTCTAAAACTATCTTTGAGAATGTTCTCTTCGATGTAGTACATCAGGTCGACAAAATAGGCAGCCGGACTGAGCACGGATTGGCAGTGAGCACAATCGCACCAGGGCTGACTATTGATCAACTCCTGAAAGCCTGCCAGCGGTTTGAAAATTTCGTTAGGCGACGGAATGGCGCGCACCGGTGTCATGGCCCCGTCCCGCGCGGCTTCATAGGCCTTGTGCCAGTTCACCGCCGCCTGGTTTCCTACCTCGCGCGCCGTCGAGTAATAGGTCTGTGCCTCGGTGTTCGCCAGACCGGTCTGCTGGACAAAATCCGGCGCTCGCGTCAGCGCGATCGCGGATGCTGAGTGAAAACCGGCTTGCATGATCTCACGTGCCGGAATCGCGTTGTTGGTCACCGTATGAATCCGCTGGTGTGCCTTGAGGTCCTGCAACACGAGACCACGCGCCTCTTTCGATAAGTCGCCGAATTGAACGTCTGTAAGAGCGGCGCTGTCGGGCAGGTAGTCGAGATTGAGAAAGTCGACGCTCGGGTTCAAGGCGAACACGGTCCTCAGCCATCCGACACGTTCATCAACACTCTTAACGGTATTACCAACGCCATCGCGTTTTGAAAGGGCCTCATGCAAACCCAAACCGGGATGCAGATTTGCGAAACGTTTCAGGTCGGCGTGTGCGGCTCGAAGCTTTTCCCGATCCATCTCGCTCACGCCGGCGAGATCAAGCGTGTCGAAATCGAGCGCGAGCGCATTCGCATTTTTCGCCAGCAGCGGCTGAATCGTATTCAACTTCTCGGGAATTCCGTCGGGAACCTGCGTTGCCCTGTGCACAAACGCAGCGTGCGGAAATTCGGCGACAGCATTCATGGCGAGACTGCGGGCGTATTGCGCACGCGATAATCCATCGGGCGCCGGCGGTTCGGTACTGCCGAGCGCGCTTTCCCAATCTGCCGGCTCAAGCAGGGCCAAATCGCGTGCACCGCGAAGTCTGCCAGCAGGCACCGAAAGAAAAGCCGAACTCAGCATCGCGGACACCAAAGTTGTCTCTCCCCCGCTCAGCCGGTGGAGGGAGACGCTCAAGCCAATTGATTGCGCTTCATCCGGAGTCACAACATTCTGTTCGACCAGTTGAGCCAGGACTTCATCAGATATCGTTTCTATTCCATCCGCCGTCGTCAGCACAGCGCTCATCCTGTCCGGTGGCAAGTTAGTCATTGTCAGAAGGTTTGTGAGGTCTTGCTTTTGAGGGTTAGGTACTCGAGCAAGAATGCCCTCAACCTCTTCACGAAGCCTGGCAGGAATAATGTTCTGATCTATTGCTGCTAGCAGTGTGTTGCGCAGTGTGGAGATGGGTAACAGGCCCAGAGATTCCCAGTCGGTAGGCAGATTCAGACGAAACCAACCGTAAAACGCCTCGGCTGGAATGTTAGTACCTCGCAGAAGCGCGTCGCTTCCAGTTGGAGAATTGGATTCGTGGGCCAGGTTTGCGGCTCGAGCAAGCCAGGCTATGTGTTGCCGGTCTTGTCCAGTATCCCCGGCCAGGAAGTCGATGTCGTTCTCATCCAATTGGTGCAGTGGAACATCCCGCAGGGTGGGCGTCAGCTCGGCAATCAATCGCTCGTATTCGGAGGGACCACGCGTTTCCTTACTGAGGCCCAGATCGACGACTTCTTCAGGCTGCGCGTTATAAATGATCTTTGATGTAACCAGTTCGCGGTTCGCCGGATCAAAAACGGCAACGCGCAAATCCGCGCTTCCTTTTTCGGCGCGTGAGAATTCTCGCGCTGTGTAAGTGATCTCGTAACGACCATCTTCATCTGTAATTATTGGTTGACCCAGCGGCTCTTCGCTTCGCAGGTCCCGATCGAACGCTTTTATTGTGACTCCGATAGCCGGCTTGCCATTCGCATCACGAACTGTTCCGCGGATGATAAATCGCTTCTCATCGACGGGCGGCTTGTCATTCGTTACCAGGCTCACCTGTTCCACAGGCTTCGCTTTGCGGATAATTTCGGAGGTCGCCAGTACCCGTCCTGGCGAATCGGAAACTCGGACGATTAGATCGGCTCCACCACGCTCTTCGAATGGTTTGCCGAGGTAACTGATCTTGAAAAGGCCAAAGGCATCCGTGATCGCCTTGCCGAGGAGTTGCTCTCTGTCCGTGGAGGCGTCGAACGCCTGCACGACAGCATCGACCACCAGCGTCCCGTCCGGCCGGCTCACCTTTCCCTCGACGCGATACGGTGTAACTGTCGGTTCGGGAGCAGGCAAAGCGAGGTTGACGACTTCCTCGCGCTTTGCCGGCGTAATCGGGTTTGACTGAGCGAGCAGCTTCCCGCTTTCGTCGAACACTTGCACGCGCAGATTGATCGCGCCTGTGACCAGCTCCGATGAATACTTGATAACGTAGCTTCCCTGGTTGTCAGTCTTGCCCTCACCCAACAATACCGGCGTAGAAATGTTCTGATGAATGGCTCGCACCAAAGAGTTCGTTGACGGCGCGCCCGCAGCGGTGAGAACAGTTCCTTTTACTACGAAGGTAGGATCAGGCCTCGGCTCTTTTGGTTGATCGATGATGACCGTCATCGTGGCGAAACCACTCGCCGGGATATTCACGAATTGCGACTTAGGCGTGAAGACATCGGTGGGTGTGACGGTGATCTGATAGTCGCCCGAGGGCGCGCGCCGCAACCCGGCAATGTTGATCTCGCGCGACGCATCCAGGCCTCGCTGCGTATCGTGGTCACTCAGCCTGAGGTGCTTGAATTCAACGTCGACCGTGCCACCACGAAACTGACCGTGCGCATCGAGCACGCGGATCTTGAGAGTGATGTCTTGATTGTCTGGCATGAGAGTTCAATCCTTTCGTTGTGAGGACCCGGCACCGGTGTACGTTGTTGAACTGGTGATACGAGAAGCCGCTAACAGAGCCCTGTCCTTCCGTCGGTAATGAAGACGATCTTTCTACTTTGGTGCTAACACCAGGGACGTATAGACCACGAATCCAGCTATCATCAAAGCGCTCATAGTAGTGAGCTGCAATGGACTCGGATGGGAATAGTAGATCTGCGGCATTCGTTCCCAGAGGGATGATTGCCTATCTGATCTGTTGGGAGTTCTTTCTTGAGCTCTAACTCCTTCGTGGGCTTGCTCGGGCGCGTCTACAGTCTCATCGCTAGCATCCCCGACACCCGCTGTCGGCGGCGTCTCGAAGACTGCTCTTACCGGAGGGGGTCTTACAGGGGGTGCCACTCTCACAGGGGTTGAGAGATCGACCCGTCTTCTCTCTTCCTCCTGATGTGTTCCCTGTTCCTCATGACCAGTTCCTCCCGAGGGCGGCCAACCCCGTCCACGTATGAATAAGGCGTATAGAGTAAGGATAATAAAGGGATCAAGGCCCACATTATCTGATGTGGGCGCATCCTGTGTTGCTGGTTGCGTGGTTTGCGAAGGTGTGGTTGTTGTCTCGTCGCGCGTAGCATTCGCCTGCGATCGTCCTGTTGTTGTGGCATTTCGCCTCTGTTCTCGTGATTGTGCCCTTCTGTCCGCACGGTTCGTTTGTCTTGTCCGGTCCGCTCCCTCCCGACAATTTCCCGTAGCACAAGTCTGCAAACGTGTATTGGCAGGGACCGGATTTGGGTTGGGAGGAGACCCACCAGCAGAACCTGCGGCGACTGGCCTGTTAGTTTGGCCCTCGGAGTCTTCGGCTTCGCTTTGTCGCTCACCCCCGATAAGCGGGTCAGTCCCCGAAGGAGGGTTAGTGTGTTGCTCCGGCGCAACAACGGGACCCTCCTCGATCACTCCCATACTTCCAGCCAATTCCCATTGCATGATGAACCGCACAATTGCTCTTGTCCTTGGACTCAGCGCAGGCACAGGGCGCCCGGCCCGCCCATCCGGGTCAACATTAGAGATCGGATTCGCGCTGCAGTAACAGTACTTGTCAAAGCGCCTGGCATGTGGATCGGTGCTCACCCACCTGGCTAGCCATGGCGCGTAGTACCTCGCCGAGTGATAATTCAACGCTGTTTCCGCGTCCCGCTCCTTCCCCGTATACCGATAGCGCCTCAAACTCGCTTCCGCCGCACTGCGACCTGCCTGATATGCGCTGGTCCCATACGGGTGATATTCCTCATAGGTAATCACCGCGGCGTTTTCATCTAATTCCACACATGCAGAGCCGAGATGATTGGCGTACTGATATCGGAACCTCACACCGACACCCAAATCGGCATCACGCGTCGCCAATACATCCTCCACGATCAGCAACCGCTGCTCACCTACGACCAAATGATGCGTTTCGATCTCCTCCACCACGACCCCGGAGTTGTATCGCCGAGACACTTCCATCCCCCTGAGATACAACCGTTCCCACTGCCTGTTACCCGCACGGTCGTTGACGACTTTGCGCGTGAGTTCCTTGCCGGCGTCATAGTTGTAGTACGCCCAGCCGCCGCCGCCGCGGTTCGCAGCGTGAATCATGTCTCTGGTATTCCAGCTCAGCCGGAATTCTGCCGGCACGTTGGCCAGGTTGAGCATGCTGCCGTGGGTGTCGTAGCGGTAAAAGACCGCCTCGGCGTCGGTGCTGCCGGTCCAGGTGCGTAAAAGGCGATTGTTGTCGGCGGCGTATTCATAATGCCGCGTCCAACTTCCGGTGGGCGCGGCGAGATGCTGCAGCTCGTCGATATTGCCCACCGCATCGTAGCGATAATTCTGCGTGTAGTTGCGCACCACCCCGCGATCGGACATCGGAAACCCGATGTGGTCTGGATCGATTTGAAACTGGCCCGGCGCATTGGTGGCGTTGGCGTGCTCGCGCCCTTTGGCCTCGATCAAACGATAGATCGCGTCGTAGGTGTAACGACTGCGCGCTTCAACCGCCTGATTGCGGAAGAAGGCAGGTTCGTAGGCCTCATCGTAAATCTCGGTGATGTTGCCGACGGCGTCGTAGGTGTGGTTGAGTTGCTGCAAAACGTCCGGATCGGACAAGGCGGAACGATGGTCGGGGAAAGTCGGATCGTATTCAGGACGAGTCGTACGCAACTGCCAGAGGCGGAAAGTTTCCGGATCGTAGTGGTAACGGGTGATGGCGCCGTTACCGTAGTCGAGGCGCTGTTTCTGGCCTTTGGCATCGTAGTCGATGAAACGAATCGCTGTAGTTCTCTGACCGCCTTCGTGGCCCGACGGTTTTTTGACCGCGCGCATGAAGAGGTCCTCGCCAGTCAGCAAGCCGCGGGCGTTGTAGCGGGGCTCGTAGACCGCGACGCGGCTGTCTGGCATTACCTTGTGCCAGTTATACTGCCGAGTCATGCGGTCGAGTGCGTCGAACTCGGTGAGCTGCGCAAAGGTCTCGGTTTCCAACTCTGCCGTATGCGAAGGTGGCGCCCAGTCGATGACCGGTGCCTCGTAAGCACTTGCCAACGTCCGCCGGACTTCGAGTACATTGCCTTTGAAGTCGCGGTGGATGGTCTCGAGCAAGCCACTGGGGTCGTAGTGGCGCACGGGCTCGCCGAGAAGGTTGGCGTTCCGGTCATGCGTGAGTCGAGAGTTGGCAGAGCCATCTGGGTTCCGGGCATCGCGGTACTCATAGCGCTCGACCATTTGGCGCACATCCCCGTTGATGCGTAGCCACTGCGCCGTCGGCCGGTGTAAGGCGTCATATTCAGTAAAGTACAGTCGCTGCTCGTCCACCGCGCCGCTGTCCGTTTGGCGTTCATTGAAATCCCAGGCGAGCATCGTATTGCCGGCGGCATCAATCAGCATCCACCGGTCACCGGCGTCCATGCTGTGCTGGAAGAGCAGGTTGCCGGCGATGTCGTAGGCCGGGACATAATCTGTTGGCTCGTCCCGATTCGATATAAGCGCGCTCGGTGGATGCCGCACGTACTGCATCACGAGGTTGCCGCGCGCATCACGAACCCAGAGCGGCTTCCCCTCAGCGTCGAGCCTGGTGAACGTGAGGTATTTCTCGTCGTGCAAGACACGGTCACGGTCGCGATACCTGTTGTGAGCGATGGCGACCACGTCGCGACCGAGGCTGTCGAGCAGGGTGAGCGCGGGCGTGTCGGCATGTTGGGCGGCCAGCCACGCGGCCCGCTGCTTCGGCGTGGCGCGGAGTTCTCCGGTGATCGGGTCAGTCGGCAACGGGCGATCAGGATCCAGCGGATGTCGGGCGGAATACCATGTGTTACCAGGCTCCCGCACCGTGTCGTTGGCATCGTAGCTGGCAACGTGCCAGGGCGAGAACTCGACGCGGCTGTAAGAGCCGTCGGGCGATTCCGTACGGATGAGACGTCCGGCAGCATCGTAATACAGCACCGGCGTGACCCCGACTTCGCGCGGTTCTTCAAAGCGTTGTCCACTCTCGCTGAAATAAGGCTCGTACTGTTTGACCGGCTTGCCCTTGTTGTTGACTACAGTCTTACCGCTCGTAATCCAACGGAGCGGTCCACCTTCACTTTCCGGTTCGGCCTGGATCTTCTTGAGCAGGACGCTGCCGAGACCGTCGGTGTACTCGAAGGCAGTTTGCAGTGGACTGACTTCGCCTGCCGCCAGCTGGCCCACATGCCGCTCGCGCACGATGCCGCAACTACACGCCGGATGGACGCTCCAGGTGATGGAGCCGTCGGCATTGTGCACCTCGCCGAAGTGGACCAGATGCCGCGCGGTCGCGTTCCCAAGCAAACTACCGGCTTGGGCTTCGTTGTAGTCCTGCGTAAAGAATCGATTCAGCGTACCTAAGTCCGGATTGAGCAACACGTCGCCAAAGGCGGAAAGATCGTCGCCCTCGCCGCCCTTCCCCATCACGGCTGAGGCGACGGGCAAACCCAGAATGTCGAAGGCGACTTCGGAGAGGTTATCGTTGACGTCTCGCAGCCGCCGAGACGTCAGAACGCGGAAGTCGAACTGCTCGACGTGCACGGCGTTACCCAGTGCATCGTTGCTCGACTCCACGAATAAATCGTGGCTGTCGAACTGGACCGTGGTGACATTGCCGAAGGGATCGGTGTAGCGCTCAGGCAAGTAGAAATGGTCGGCGGCATCGTTCTGGAATCCGGCGGTGCCCGAGCGGATCCAGTACTGACCCGGCGTATCGTCAAATCGGCTCCGGAGATCCGCGCCGCTGAGATAGCCGCTGATAGAGGCGTCGCCGAGTTGGCGGCGTACTTCAGGCGTGAGTTTGTCCCTGAAGATCGAGCTGAGCAGGTCTTCGGTCAGCGCGAGCTTGTAGTTTTCGTACAACAAGCCCAGCCAGTTGAGCGTGCGAAACGGAAGTGGGTCGCGCAAGTTCTCATGGAAGAAGAGCATCCGAACGTGCTCGACACAACGCTTCTGCGGAGCGGTCCGAATGGGAATTTGGTGGTAGGGAATCTCGGCTACCGCGCTACCCACTGTCTGATGCACCTCACTCAGCCGGTAGCCCCGAAGTTCTTGCAGCGAGACGTACGCGTGCGCTGGATGGATGCCGGTCAGCTCGTAGGTGATTACTTCGCAGGGCACCCGCAGGCGGTGGTGGTCCGGCTCATCAACGTCGTCCGTGTACCGGTTTTCTGAATAGACAAGGTGCATCTCCTGTTGCACGTCCCGCATGCGGCCAAGGTCCTCGTGCGCGAGGATCGGATCGTCGAACTGACCAATTCGCGGATACACGACCGCCACTGACTGCAAAACGTTTCCGTATTGGTCGGTGGCGAGGTTTAGCGTGTGAGTGATGCGCGGATCGGGGCGCACCGCTGTGGGGTGAAGATCAAGTTCGTAGTTATAGGTGATGGTTTCGCTTTCTGTGACCAGGAAGACGGCGTGGCGGTTTGTGACCTGTGGTTGGAGGAGTTGGATTTGGCAATTATGGGTGGCGGCGGAGAATAGTTTTGCCGGACGGTGTTCACCGTGCTCCAGCGATTCGACGTCGAGCTCATATACTTCCTGCCGCAGCATCGTGCCCTTACAAGAGCGCAGGGCTTCGCGCCATTCGTCGGTAGTCAGATCCAGCGCGGCCAGATCCGGTTCAGGTAACGCCCCCTCGCGGAAGGCGCCGAGCACGTTGGTTTCGCCCGGATGCAGCGACTCGAACCAGTGCGGGAAATATTCTTGCTTGAAGTGCGAGAGGATCGTTTCGCGATTCACGAAGACACCGGTATGGAACCAGGTGACAGTCTTGACCGGAGGCTGATAGAGGACCTTGTCCTCTGTTATGTAGGGGCTGGCAGGGTTGCCCTGCGCGAATTCGCCATACGATTCGACATCAACCTGCTCGACCCGACCGAAACCCCGGAACTCCCGTTCGACTCCATCAAAGTAACCGTGGTGGTAAGAGTAGGTGGTGGAGAAAGTGGTCTTGCGCCATTTGTCTGAGACAGTCGCTTTCACGACGCAGTGAACGGGGAATGGCAGTTTGGTGATCCACGGATTGCCGTCGGCGCGATCCTGTAGGTAGAACCTGGTCGATGGGGCGTATTCAACTCTGGTCACTGCGCCTAGATTATTCTTAACAGCAGTCAGCAAGTGCGGCTTCTGCCCGCCCATCAAGTCGATGTAGCGCATGCGCCGGCGTACATCGCCGGGCAACGGCGAGGACCAAACCAGGCAGGCGGTACCGTTGCCGAGTAAGTCGGCCACCTGAACTGAACTCAAATTATCGATGACCGGAAAATTAGCGAGCACGCGCGCATCGCTCCAGCGATTGCCGGATTGGTTGAAATACAACCGTACGCCGTCGGCCGCCAGATAAATGATGTCGACGACACCCGAGCCATCGATGTCGGCGAGACGAATGCGCTTCTGGTCGAACTGATCAGGGGTATCAAACCAGGGTGCGTGGTCCATCGTCACCTTCCCACCGAAACGACCGTAGCCCAGGTTGGGCCAGTAACACACTTCGCCGTTCCGAATGCGAACCAAATCGGTGAGGCCGTCACCGGATAGATCGGAGAGATAAATAGACTGCGTGCCGTCGGCGAACACGAGACGTGGCCCCGTTTCCTCATCGAAAGCCTGACGTACCTTCGAGGCCGGGCCGAATCCCTCCTCGGCCAACGACGCATACCACGTGAGAACTTCGTCCTCGGTGACGAGAATGTCGGCATGGCCATCGCCGGTGAGATCGACAAACTTAAGATTGGGATCTTTCCAGGCAACATTTGGCAGCGACGCAAATGATCTAAAGGTCTCCCAACCTTCGCCGGTCGTGCGTTCAAAAAATCCCGGTACCGGTCCATCGAACGCCACCACATCCAACTGACCGTTACCTGCTAAATCGAGTAGCTGCCGACCACTCGACAAGTTTGCGGGCGAAGGAATCGTTGCCAGACACTCTACAGTCGCGAAACGCACAGCGATGGCCGGTGTGTCGTTGCCCGCCGACACTGGCAACGCACTCAGGTTGCGTTTGTAGAACCACGCGCCCCCCTGCTCCGTTAATATGCCGGAGAGTCCTTCGCCATCGAGGTCTACCCACTGGTAATGCGAGCCGTCCAAGCCGTCGGGAAGGTTCTCAAGACTGCCCTCGTCCACTTCGCGAACGGTCTCATCGATATTGGCTTCGCTGTATTCGAACTCGACAGGAGGCAATGATTTCTTTAGATAGGTATGGCCCTGCCGGATATAACCCGACTGCGTTACCGCTGCAATGAACGACGCGCTGGGACCCGGACGATATTTGAAATGAGTCGCGCGCACCAAATAATCATCGCTGCCAAGTTCATCGAAATGATGAAACATCAACACCCGTTGGCACAAACGATTGGTGCGCACCTCGAAACCAGATCGATAGGACGAGAACGGGTCCGGGCGAATCGCCCACCCGCGCTGATCATCCTTTATATGAACGTCGGTAGGCTGGCTTTGATCGTTTCCCGTTTGACTGTTCTCGGTATAGTGTTCGCCATAATCAAAAACGACTTCGAACATCCAGTCAGTACGTTGGGCGAGATTTTCGTTTGGCCGGCGCGGAGTGTTGTTACCATACTTGATACGTTTAAGGTAACGCTGCGCCGAGCGACTTCGATTCCTCTCGTTAGCAAACGAGAGATCCACTCCGTCGGCGTTCTCGATCTTGTATTCGTAACGGATCGCATTGCCTTTGTCGTCGTAACTTTCGCAGATTAACCAACTGAAGATTCGGGTTGGATCGGTGGGATCGACGATACAACTTTCGGGCGTGCGTCCGTAAAGCGTGGTGATGTTGTCTTTTGAGATGGACTGCCAATATACCTGGCGCGACGCGAGTTCGGTCCAACGCTCAATGCGCGCAAATAAGCCCTCGATGCGAGGGCGATAGCGTCGAACACTAAAATTACTTGATAGATCATTCGTCGCCTCACCGACCGGCACCAGGTCTTCCGCACCAGACAAAATGAAGACATCGGATTCGTCGAGGTCGTGGTACTTCGGCAATCCTCTATCTGTCTTACGTGTGATGGAAGGGAGAGAGAGATTCCAACCCAACCCGAAAGCGCTGTTGCCGGCGCCAGAGTCGTATGAAAGCAATAGTTGCGGACCAAAGCCCGAGCGACTGGGACTTGTCGCCAGCGGCACCGACATGGACCCAGTTCCGGTGACCGGGTTGGCAGCGAACTTCTCGCCCATGCCTCTTATCGCGCCGCCACCGTTGGGCAATGAGATAGCGGGAGGAGCTGTCAGGCTTGAACTGCCGCGGGTTTCAGTCTGGCCCGCTTCATTCTTATTGCTGGCGTCGGCCTTTTTGCGGACATCAAGCATCGGCGTTGCCCAACTCGTCGCGAATGGTCACGAAAGAGACAGGTAAACAGAATCTGATCAGTTTAGATTCGAATGCTGTCGCAGAAACAAGAACTTACTCTCGAGGATGAGTAAGGTACAATTCCCACCATTGTGAACCTTTGGTCAGTGACCATTTGAGACTGGGCAGATTAGACCGAAGAAGAAAGCCTGTCTGTGCGCTTCCACACTTATTGTCGACTATTTCTGCTCGAGATTCGTCATTGCAGTGGCTCTGGGATTTTTACCGGAGCATTTCAGAATCGAACAAGGACAAGCTGAATCGTGATAGCCTCTACCGCTGGCGCGAGCGGGCATCATCGGATAACATGCCGGCATTGGTGGGCAATGTGCTGAGTTTGGCGGGCTAAGTTAGTGGTCAAAAATCCGCGTAAGATATTGATAATAAAATTTTTCTCGCCCGCTTGGCTCAGTGGTAGAGCACTCGCTTCACACGCGAGGGGTCAGTAGTTCGAATCTACTAGCGGGCACCAATTTTTCATTAACTCGGGCGACCCATTCTACTTTTGGGTCGCCCGTTTTGGTTATTGGAAAAGAAGCGCGGTTTCCCATGGTTCGAAGGGAACCGCCGCAAATGCCAATGAGAAAACGGCGGTGGCGGTTGCCGAGATTTCCGAGCGCGGAGAACCCATGAAAAGAAACCCACGCCATCTTTCGATGCGTGGGTTCCGGTAGGCTGGGGACCTCATTAAAAACTGCCTGGCAAACTCCTCAGCAGCCTTCTTAGTTTTTTCCCTTTTTGTCGCCGCTCTTTTTGTCGCCCTGATTGTTGTTGCTCGGGGGCGGCGGCCTTTGGCCTTTTGGGGCTACAACCACGGTGTTTGGAGGCTTGGGCGGACGCTCATCCCTCTTTTGGGCAAATGCGCCTGCAGCCAAGAAGCAGCCGATTGCTACCGCCATTGCTTTTCGTTTCAAGTCGAACATCGAATTTCCTGTCCTCCTCATGCTTTTTTTAGCGCGCATGGGAGGGAGAGTAAGAGATGCGCCGACCTCAATCGAGCAAGAACGATGCCAGAAAGGTTAATCGCCCCAATGCTTGGATCCGCCCTTATTTAGGGAATGACAACAGCGCATTTGGCAGATCTCGCACCGTTTTTGGGGCTGTTAACACCGTATCGTGCAATTGGTAAACGGAAACTCAGCGGCGCAAGGTCACGCTAAAAGTCCCCACATTACCGCTGCCGTCAAAGGCCCGGAGGCTGACCGTGTGTTCCCCCGACGCGAGTGCCGGCAGATCGACAGAATACCGCTCGTGCCCGCTATCGGCAATCCCGTCATCCGGAAACAACGGCGTCCAGGGCGCACCATCCAGGCTATAGTCCCCTCTTCTAATCTTGCCGGTCGAGTCATCAACCTCGAAAACTACGCGACTGCTAATTCCTCCCGACTGGGCGGGAGGAACGACTCGCAGAACCGGCGGCGTGTTATCGATGTCTACTGGCTCACTCACTCGTTCTCCGGAAAGCGACTGGCCCAGCGGATTGTCGGGCGCATCCGAAGCGATGATTTTGACGATGTAGCGTCCATCCGCAAGGGTCGCGCCGTCGATCGTGTAAAAGTTGTCTCTCAGCTTGTCCTTCAACAACCGAAATGTAGTTTCGTTCAGCGGCCGGTAGTAGATCGCGTATTCCAGCGTATCGCCGTTTCGATCTTCGGCCTGCCATTGAAATGAGCGGGCGCCGCGTTGAAAAATTCTTCGTGGTTGGACCTGCGCGGCCGCGCCAAACAGCGACGGATCCAGACCCGACGACTCGACGTTGGGATCGATCTGGAGCTGAGCAATCTGCTGCAAGCCAACACCAATCGGCAGCGAACTAATAGACAAAACTTCGGGAGCAACGTTCCGCGGCAGATATGCGAGGCTCGCGTCGTCCATCCAGGTCTGACCTGCGTTGCCACCGGATCGCAAGGTAGCCCGCCACTGCACAAACCTTGCCCGCGGACTCGAGATCGGACTGCCCTCAGGATCGCGATACGAACTACTCCAATCGCTCCAGGTCGCATCCGGTCGGGCGCCATTCCCAGTTCGTGTTTGCAACTCGACGTTACCGTTGCCGCGCCACCAGATTCGGCCCCATGAAGCTGTCAGCTTCGCATCGCGAACCGGCGACTCATATGATCCTTCACCAACTAGCTCCTGCCCGAAGCGAAACAATCTTCCCTGGTTGCTGGACGCCGCATAAATCTGATTTCCGCGCGACAGAAATGAAGAAATCTGTCCTTCGCTCGACTGCAAAAGCAGCGTGTCGCGACCGTCGTTGGTAACCGAGTAGATGCGTCCCTTATCGGAAGTTCCAATCAGCACACTCCCCGCCTGCAATGCTGGAGCGATAGCGAAGGCGGTGATTGAAGTCGAACTCCAAACGACGTCCGCACCACCGTCCGGGAGAATTCGAAATACCGCACTGCGCGCGGTTGAAACGTCCGTGCGACTGCGCGACGGCTGACCGGGCGTCTGTATTGGCGCTCCGCTCTCGTCGATAGCCGTGATCGTCACTGACGTGCTGGTTGCGCCGCTAGTTGTATCCGCAGGTTGTGCGACAGGCGCAGGAGCTGTTTGTCCGCGGCTGGCCGCGGCAGCATCGCTAAGAGCAAGCGCATAGATCGAACCGTCAGCGGCGGGAGCCAGTGCATGTATCTCTCTTAGTTGCGCGTCGAACAAAGCAAACGCCTTGCCCTCAGGGGAGATGCGCAGTACCAGCCCTCCTGGATCGGTTCCCGCGATCAAATCTCCCTGGGCGGTAACTGCGAGTGAGATCACGTGGGTCTGATTTGTCGCAATCAACAGCGACGACTCCGGTTTCGCGCCGGCGGCGCGTACCCGATAGAGTTTGCCGTTATCACCGGTTCCGACTGCCAGCGAGCCGTCGTTGAGAACTGCCAGCGACCAGATGTATTTGTCGGCAGGATCAAAAAACACTTCAGCGTGACCATCGGCAGTTATTCGATAAACCTTTCCATCGGGAGACGTCCCAGCATAGAGCGCGCCATCTTTGCCGGCCGCCAGCGCAGTGACATCCAATTCCGCAGCGTCATAAAACAAAGCACCGCGGCCATCGGCAGACACTTTGAAAATCTTTCCATCGTGACCGGTGCCCAGATAAACATTTCCCTGGGCATCCACTGTACTGGCCCAGACAAATGCCTGCTCGGTATTGAATACTTCGGTGAGACGCGGCGCCAGCATCAACATGCCCGTGTCGCTTATTGAAACTCCGCGCGAGTCACCCTTCAACAAATCAGCCCTGCCGCTAGTTTCCCAGACGACAGGTTGGCCGGCGAAAATAGCGCCGGCTGAAACTGCAAACAAAAGAATGGTGGCAGCAACGCCACTCAAAAATTTTCCCGGCTGTTTTCGTCGTGTAGCTTTAAGCATGTTTTAGTCTTAGTTTCCTATGTATTTTGCGTAGAGTGATCGCGCTGTGCTGATTTCACTGGTGCCTCTGATTATCGATCGTGCATCTTGAAAAACTGTCAGCTCAAAATCTCCGGTGCGAAAGCGGAGCAGATAGTCATTAAACTTAACTTCGCCGGTAACCTTGAGCCGGTTGGCGAGTTCCTCAAAGTTAAGCCGGCTCGCCTGGGCCGGGGAAATTTGTACAGAATTACGTCCGCACAACACTGCGGCGAAGTCTCCGGACGCAGCTTCCAGCGTTTCAAATCGTCCTGCCGCGCAGGTTTCACAATCGGGAGACGGTGGGCCGGGATTGATTTTTCGCCACTCATTTCTCCAGATATCAAACTGCATTAACGCGCCATGCAGGTCTTGGGTTTGGCCGGTCAACAGTTTCAAAGCTTCTGTCACTTGCACCGCCGCCACCACGCTTATGATCGGCATGATTACGCCCGCCGTATCGCAAGTGGGAGCGCTGGCGGCAGGCGGCGCCTCTTCAAACACACAGCGCAGGCAAGCTGTTTGATGCGGGCGGACGGTCATTGTTACGCCGTAAGATCCGACTGCGGCGCCATAAATCCAATTGATTTCATGCTTGACGCACGCATCGTTGATCAGGTAGCGCGTCGCAAAATTATCGGTGCCGTCGAGAACGACGTCGCAATCGGCGATTAGACGCTCTATGTTTGAATGATTAACGTCAGCGATCTCTGAGTCGACCTCTATATCGCGGTTAATCTCCCCAATGTGATTCGCGGCTGCGACCGCTTTAGGAATTCGTTCGTCGGCATCACGTTCCGTGAACATCGTCTGTCGCTGAAGATTTGAAGCTTCCACAAAATCTCGATCGACGATTCGAAGTTTACCTACTCCCGCGCGCGCCAGGCTTTCGGCATGCGCAGACCCCAGCGCGCCACAACCAATTATGATTGCGCGCGATTCGAGAAGCCGGCGTTGGCCTTCTTCGCCGATTCCGTTGAAAAGTATTTGCCGGCTGTAGCGTTCGATCATCGTTTCTTTACCCCTAGCTCGGCAGCCTCGCGCATCACGCCTTCCGGCGGTGTGGCACCAGTCCACAACTTGAATTGTTCAGTCGCTTGAGCCACCAGCATCGCCAAACCACCCAGCGTCTGGCAGCCAACCTCGCGCGCCTCGCGCAAAAACTCAGTCTCAGCTGGATTGTAAACTAAGTCGTACGCTAAGCGCGCACCGCGCAGTTGAGAAGCCGTTGCCGGGGTCTGGCTCTCAAGTTGGCCCAGCGTTCCTAAAGGCGTGGCGTTTATCACAACGTCAAAGCTCTCAAAGCTGGCGCCTTCCAGCGGCATCTTCTGAACTCCAAATCGCTCCGCCAAGGGGCTCGCTTTTCCGGCATCGCGCGCGAATAGCGCAGGCTTAGCGCCTGCTTCCTTGAGACTCCATAAAGCTGCGCTGGCCCCGCCTCCGGCTCCGATAACTGCGCAACGAGCATCGCGCAAATCGCCGAACATTTGCATGAGTGGTTTGATAAAACCCGGGGCGTCGGTGTTAAAGCCGCGTAACGTTTCACCTTCAATAAGTATGGTGTTAACAGCCCCGATTTCTCGAGCGGCGGGTTCTATCCAGTCCAGGTGTTCCATCACGGCAGATTTGTGGGGCGCCGTTACACTCAAGCCGCGCAGTTGCCAATCGAGTTCTCGCGTTAGCGGGTGAATCATTCGCTTGATGAATGTCTTGATGTCTCGAGTCTCGAACAGAACATAGACGGCGTTGGTTCCGGTGGCTGCAAAAGCAGAGTTATGGATCCGCGGCGACAAAGAATGTGAAACGGGACTTCCAACCAGCCCTAAGATTTGCGTATGCCGGTCAAGCTTCTCGAGTCGATAAACGTCCGTGAGTTCGCTGACGGAAAGCTGTCCGGGCGCCGTGGTAGTTTCGCTGTCAAGCGAGGCGTAAGTTAGAAAACCTCCACGGGATGGACCAAGAATACGAGTGGCAACGCCCGCTACACCCATGGCAATAGCGATCATCGCTCGGCCATCTTCACGCGCGCGATCCAATAGCTGAAAGACCGGCAGACAGTCGATCGCATCCTTTGCCTGCACTGCTATTTTCAAAACGCGCGCCGGCGTACGGCTCATGCGATCGTAAATCTGATCGAGCTTATCCGGCACGCCGGCGAAATCATGGTGCGAACAAATAGTTCGACTCCAATCGATCGGCAGCGACGGTGACACTTCAGTACTAAGAAATTGCTCAGCAAGATCCAGCTCGACGTCGAAAAAACTTGACGAGAAGATCGCATCCGACCAAAACGTCTGACGCGTTGCATCGTCAAGCACGCGCCGGCCACCTTCCTGTGCAGGCCGGAAGGTCAGAATTGATTCGCAAGGCACGTCTTGCAGCAGTTTGGTAATCGCAGCCGCACCGTTCTCGAGCTCAAGCGGATCGAGACAGTCCAGCCTTACTTCGATCAAATCAGAATTCCTGGCAGCGGCAGCGATAGCACCTTCAAGCGCGGCGACGGTTGGTTCACAAAGTGAAATGCAAATGCGTGACTGGTGGGAAGAGTCCATGAAGGGACTACAGAATACTGACCGGGGGTTGTATAGGTCAATCGGGTCTGCGGCTATGCCGCCGCACAGTGCGGTAAGGCTCTGCCTTACCGTTTGGGCTCTAAAATTGACTGGAGGCTAGGCCTCCGATTGAGGCGTAGCCTCAAATAGGGGCGATTGTCGGAAAGGCGGAGCCTTTCGGCACAGTGCTGGCGCCAAAGCAGCGTTGGCTGATTGAATGGTTCAGCGGAAAGTGCCCGGGAAGTCTCGCTCAATCCACACCTACGGTTGAGCTGAGACGGTAACGACGTCATTCGTCGAAGTGTTTTGTAGGCGCTTCGGCGCCGAGATGTCGAGTGGTCCCTTCGGTCACGCTTGGAACCGGCGTTCTCAGTTCTCCCGTTCGAGGAGCACTGGTCCCGCCCAGCATCGGAGCCGGTGCGCTGCCCGTTTGATTCGGGAAATACCCACCCTGGCCGCCGGCCGTTGGTAAGCTGCCAGCCTGATTTCGTTGAGAAGCGACAATCGCTCCGACGCCTCTTCCCAGGTTAGAAAAGCCGGGAAACAAAAAGCACCAACCCCAATAAACGCCGCCAGGAAACCGGAGCATGATGGCAATTGCAGCCACGATGAAGCCAAGTCCTATGAAAACGTTCAAGATGCCCTTCTCCAGGCTTGGCTCGACATCTCGTCCTCTTTTGCGAAGCCGATCTCGTTCTCGTTTGCGACGAATACGCGAGCCCAAGTCGTCCGGCTCCGGGGCTTGTGGCAATTGTCCGGAGAGTGCCTGCGGGACCAGGCTGATGTTGGCACCACAGACGCGACAGAAGCTGGCGCCTTCGAGATTCTGAGCTGCACAGTTTGGACAAAACATTCAACCCCTCCGATCAACTTCCGCCGAACCCCCGCATCGAATCTGGTAGAAACGTCGACTCCTACCGTCTCAATTTCCCAACTGATCGCTGTCGCAAAGCTTCATAGAGAATAACGCCGGCAGCAACTGAAACATTGAGTGATTCTATCCGTCCCAGCAAAGGAATACGAACTAAAGCGTCACATCGTTCCCGCACTAATCGGTGCAAGCCGGTTCCCTCACCCCCAAGGAAGAGCGCGCTGGGTACGGTCCAATCCCATTCGGTGTAATCAGAACTGCCATCCGCTGCCGCCCCAATTACCCAGATGTTACGTCGTTTCAATTGCTCTATCAATTGGACCAGATTGGTGACTCTGGCAACCGAAATGTGCTCAAGTGCGCCTGCCGCAGTTTTTGCTACGGTAGCCGTCAGGCCAACCGCGCGACGCTCAGGAATGAACACTCCGTTTACGCCGGCGCATTCGGCAGTGCGCAGAATAGCCCCAAGATTACGAGGGTCTTCCACTGCGTCCAGCCCGAGCACGAGCGGGGGTGCAGTCGTGCCTACCCGCGCGCCCAGATCATCAAGCAGGTCATCGGCATCGCTATAAGTCGCGGCAGCCGTTCTGGCGATAACGCCCTGATGCGTCACTCCAGGCAAGCTGCGATCGAGTGCAAACTTTGGTGCGCGATGTACCGGCACGCGAGCGTGTTTGGCTAAGTCTAACAGCTCTCGCAAGCGCTCATGCCTCGCTCCCTCCGCGATCGTGATCTGTTCGAGCCTGTGGTTGCCGGCTCGAAGTGCTTCGAGCACCGGAATGAGACCGTAGATTTGATTTGCTCCGCCGGTCTCACTTGCGTGGTTGGAGTCAGAGTTACTTCGTGACTCGGTTGGTCTACCTTCGTCACGACCGATTCTGGGTCCGCCAGCGTTAGGCGACTTTCGAGTCGACATCAATTCTCTCCGGATTCGCCGAGGGTATTGCCGGGTTGGCTTGCCGGCGCAACGGCCAGAAGATGATTACGAAGTCGCGAGTATCGTGAAAATTGCATTTCGTTGGTTAGTTCCATGATGCTTCCGACACTGTATTTCCCCGGCCGATCCCGACGCCACCCGCTGGATTCGTTTTGCTGCACGGACGGCCAGACCGGTTCGATGATCTTCCGCACCGAATTGAACGCGTCGTCATACTGAACTCCTGGCGCGTGCTCGCGAAAGAGTTGCAGCAACCTCGCGATGTTTTCACCAGCAAGTAGACCTTTATTTGATTCCAGACAGGAAAAGTCAAAGCTATTGGCCGCAAAGCGAAACGGCGTCGCTTGTGATCGAGTGTAAAGGTCGGCCACGATTTCATCAGTGAAGAATTCACTTGAATCGAGGATACTGTTCTCCGCCCGCTTGCCCTTTCGCTCTTTCATTTCAACTCGTTTAACTATCAGCCTACCAACAACCAGCAGGACGAAATCCGGCCAGTGAACCCGAATGAAGGGTGCTTCGGGAGTTTGATACGCATAGACTCCCGACTCATCAATCTCAACTGCGCGCACTTTTAGAAGCCCTGAACTGTGGGCTCCCGGTTCGGCATCTGGCATAATACTGGAACCAATTCCGAGGAGATTGAGTCGACGTTGAACCAGTTGCGCTTCATCAATGGTGGCGGCGCGCGCCAGTGGCAAAGGCGTTTCAGAAGACAGAATCCGACGGAGGTCCTCGGGACGCAACCGCAAGAGGTCAGCGGCTTCAGCCAAATCTGCAGGGGTTAGATTTGCGACAGGAGGCAGAAGAATGTTGTTATACCCCTGTTCCCATTTTTCCAGAGGCCTGAGCGCGGGCTTTTGCAGATTGATGGTAGTTTCGTTGTGCGGCAGTACCGCAGCGCAATAGAGGCAGTTAACGCGAGTTGGCGGATTCGCACGCAGGCATTCGTCGCATCGCACCATTTGATCGGGCGCGAAAGGCGCGGGGAGATCCTCCGGTTCGTCGGTCGTCCAGATAGGAAGTGGAACGTTTTCGTTATCTTTGTGCAATAACTCCTCCAGGACTCCGGATTATACGACGCAGGAAAAGTTTCCATCGAACTTTTAGCCCAATGCCTATTATCGTCAACATGGCTCTTGAGACGGCGCGCAGGCCAGGGTTCGTCATAATTGTTCTCGTCTCTGCCCTGGTGTTCAGTAGTTGTGCGGCTCTGCAACCGCCGAACGTAACTGGTCCACCAGGGAATAGTTCACTTTATCCTGTTCTCTTAATTCCTGACGCCCACCGAAAAGAAGCAACGCTTGCAACTGTGAATCGGCTCGGTCAACTGTCTGGCAAGCCGAACGGCACGTTGCCACAGCTTCAACCGGTGACGGGAACGATTCTTGGTCTGCCTCCTCAACCGAGCGGTTCTTTCTTTCTTCCAAAAGTCGGGATCGGCGCCACCATGAACGAGGAGGAAACTAGGGAGTCACTGCGACGATTCATCCGAGACTGGCAGGAACTAATCGGTTCTGATCCCGCCAAACTTTCACTGATCGAGCGAACCGATCAACCTGACGGCTCGAAGCTTGCCAGTTATCAACAGCGTCCGTTTCGATATCCTATTCGGGGAAACTACGGCAAGTTGCTGATACAGTTCAGCAGCGACCGCCGCATATTAAGTCTCACGAGTTCCTGCATACCCGACGCCGACCGAATACAGAGCGCGCTTTCCGCTCTAAACGTTCGACCAAGAGCCGAGGAGACTCTGCAAAAGCTTCGTGCGAACGGTCTGACCTACGTGGACGCACAAGGAACCGAACGGACCTTCGCCATACCCGCCTCGAGCGAATTGACTGCCCGCCAGATGACAATCTATATCCTCCCCGCGAAAGACCAGCCTGAAGCCCTCGAGTTTCATCTTGCCTGGGAAATCGAATTTACTAATGCTCCCGTCAAATTGGCTTATGTCGACGCCCTAAACGGTGACGTTTTGGCCACTGAATAGCCGACTAAACCCGCCACCCGCAAAGTAGTCTGCTTGACCAATTACGCGCAAAAAAGCATCCTAGACTCGATATAGTAAAACTATTTGGAGTTGGTTATCAGATGAATAATATTGATCCTACGCAGAATATTTCATGGCAGCTGGGACATCGAGGGCGAGTGGCGGTCTTCATTGATGGAAATAATCTTTTTCATGCGGCCCGCTTCCACAATATCGATATCGACTACAACAAACTACTTCGGGTGCTGCTTGGAGACGGTCGACTGCTGAGAGCTTTTTTCTACACGGGGGTTGACGTGGGTGCGGAACGGCAGCAGGGTTTTCTCCTATGGATGCGGCGAAATGGCTTTCGTGTGATTCAAAAAGAATTGAAGACGTTCTATGACGGAAGCCGGAAAGCAAACCTCGATGTGGAGATTGCAGTTGACATGTTGTCGCTGGCTGGTCGTTACGACACGGCCGTGCTCGTGTCTGGTGACGAAGATTTCGTCTACGCTGTAAACGCGGTTGCGTATAAAGGCTGCCGCGTAGAGGTCGCGGGTTTTCGTTCCAATACGGCACCCAAACTGATCGACGTCGCCGATTACTTTATCGATCTGGGCGATATAGCGGATCGGGTTCGCAAGGACGCCATTCATGGACACCGCTACGATGAACGCGATATTCATGAGCAACAACCCACGCAATACCTGCATGAGCAAATCCAGCTTGAAGAATCCGGAGACGATGGATTTCAAGCGTCATTACGAGTCGTCCTCGAAACAACGATTGAGGAAGAGGCGGAGCATTTTGGCTCTGCCGCGGATTTCATTCGCATAACTGACGAACATTGAGTTTATGAAACTGTTTACCATCGAAGAAGCGAATGCCCTCCTTCCTTCAGTGCGTGAGATTCTGCAAAAGATCCAGCGCTCCCGCCGGCGGCTGGCGACCTATCGCCGTCAGGCGAAGTTGGCGGCTGAAGGCGCCGAGCAAGGGGGTGGGGGAATGGAAGGCGGAGCGCTCTATGCAATGGTTCTAACGCATTTCACCACCGAAATGTCGGAGCTGGAAGCCTTGGGTGTGCAATTGAAGGATTTTGATCGTGGCCTGGTCGACTTCCCTTCGCTTCGAGACGGCCGGGTCGTGCTCCTGTGCTGGCAGCTCGGCGAGGGCGACGAGCTCGAATGGTGGCACGACATGGAAGCTGGGTTCGGCGGTCGTACGCCTATTTAAGAACTTTTCCACAGGACCAATCCTCATCGGGCAAATCCGGGTCGTTCGGACAACCTCAACGCCTCTTATATTTTCTGATTGACCACTTAAAGTAGTTCCTGATACCATGCGGCCCGACTACGCAGGAGCCTGGCCGGTTTTCAGTCAGTCAACTAGCCCGGGCTCAGGACCGTCCCTACGGAGGAAGCTTGGTATGCGATGTCCGGCGTGCGGAGCCCCTTATCAGAACTCGTCTCTCAGGTGCTCGGAATGCGGCGCCCTTCAGAACGAGAGTTCAGCGGATGACGCCGTACAAACTCAGTCAAATCAGACAGATACCATGAAAGAAACCGAGCCGCTGAAAACTATTCAAGCTTCCCCCGCACCGAGGAGAAGGCCTTCATTGATTGAGTTTCCCGGCGTCAATCGAAGCTCGCTGCCTGAGTGGCGCAAGGAATTGGGTGAGCGCGTACGCGAAGCCCAGGAAAAACGGGCCCAAAAAGCAATGATCGAAGCTGCGGAAATCGAACCGCTGTTTAGCGAACTTGAACCTAAGACGGCGCCGATGCTTGAACTCTTACCACAAGCTGAAATTACGCCGATGAACCCGCTGGTTGTAGCGGCCTTGCGACGTATTGAACGAGCGCATTCCCAACCCGGGGGTAATGCGGCCGCAGCAATCGCACTTGCCTATGAGGAACAACCGACATTGGACCTTAATCCTACCCCCGCCGATTCTGTGATCGAAGAGCTGGTTTCAAAGCCGGAACGCGTTCACAACCTTGCCGTCGTTCCGACACCCGAAGTTACTACCGCCGATGCTCCGCCCGAACCGAGAAAACCTCGGAGGGTGATCGACGATCGAAACGATCCGTGTCTCAATTACCTGGATTCAATTCCAACCGCCATCCTGGTTGAGAGCCGCGAGTATGATTCTGCGCCCGTCTGGCGACGGCTGCTCAGCGCTGTCACAGATCTAGCCGTGGTTGGACTTTTCTCGGCGCCCGCCCTGGCACTTACCGGGTTCACGAATTTTCAGTGGCAGAATCCGCGGGTGATCGGCTTTGTTGCCGGGACATTTCTGGTTATCGGGTTTCTCTACCTAACAGTTAGCGTGGCTTTCACCGGCCGAACGCTGGGCATGAAGGTTTTTTCTCTGCGCGTGATAGACGCCCGAACCGGATTGATCCCGACGGGTAGCCAGTCAGCGGGGCGTTCACTCGTCTACCTTCTTTCACTCGCGTCAGCCGGCATTGCACTGACGTATCTGTTCATCAACCATGAAAAGCATACCGTCCACGACCGTTTCACGCGAACCGCGGTAATTCGAGCGTAACCTAACTATATCGATTAGAATCGGCCCTGCTCTGTCACTGAGCAGGGCCTTTTGCTTTGGACAAGAGGGCGTGAGGATCGAATGTGCACGAAGAAACGCTGAAAGAAATTGTTAATGAGCTGGGCGAATTGTTGCCGGGACGGTTTTTCGGCAGAGTCTTCCAGCTATCTCCCTTTTCGCTCGCGATTGACTTCGGACTTAAAGAGAAAGGCTTCCTCTTCATTAGCATCGAACCCGCCGCACCTCGTCTCTACCTGATCAAACGAAGCGTTCGCGAACTGGAGAAAGCTTCAGTTCCGCTTTCGTCATTTGCTCAGTCGATCCGAAGCGGGCTGGGCGGTGGCAATGTCCAGTCTCTAAGCAAAGACGAAAACGAGCGGCTGGTTAGATTTACTTTTCTCGTTGAGAATGATTTGGGCGATTCGCTCGTTCACTCACTTATTGCGCAGCTGACGGGTCGGTCGGCAAATCTCTTCCTGCTTGATTCTGAGAACAGGATCAAGCAGGCGTGGCGAAACCCGCACGGCGAGGGGCAACAAGCAGGCGATCTTTACAAGCCGCCCTTGTCGGACGCAAAGACTGCCGGCACGCTTAAAACCGGTTCAAAAAGCCCGCTTGTTCGTGAGGGCGCAACTTCATTCTCAGCAACTGCTGACAAATATTATTCTGAGCTCGAAGAGTGGCATCAATTCGACAGTCTGACTGGAAATCTCCTGGCCAACCTGCGCAAGGAGATAGCGCGTCGCAAAAAGTTGCAGGTGAATCTCAGAAAAGATCTGGTCGCGCACGGCAATCCTGACGGACACAAACGAGTTGGCGATTTGCTGCTGGCAAACACCGCGAATGCCAAGCGGGTTGGCAACAGAGTCACCGTGACGGATTACTACGCGGAAGATGCTCCGGAGATTGAAATAGAGGTCGATGAGAACCTGACTTTACCGGAAGCGGCGAGCGCTTACTTTTCGCGTTACACAAAAGCCAAGCGAGCGGTTGAGGAGATTGGCGTCAGGCTGGTTCAACTTGAAAGCGAACTCGAAAAGCTCGGCGCAAAGCTGGTGAAACTTGAAAAGGCTATCGCCACTCGCGATGCGGCGGCCCTGGCCGAGTTCGGAGAGACGAAGGCGCGTTCGGCAGCAGTCAACAAAAAGCAAAAAGCGTCGCTGACCCTTCCGGGCATGCGACGCTACCACTCTTCAGACGGTTATGAAGTGCTTGTGGGAAGGACCGCGCGAGACAACGATCAGCTGACTTTTCGCGTGGCGCGCCCAAACGACCTATGGCTTCATGCCGGCGACTATCCGGGATCGCATGTGATAGTCCGCAACTCGAGTCGCAGCGACATTCCGCATCGCACCATAATCGAAGCGGCACAACTGGCGGCGAAATTCAGTCAGGCCAGGAAGGACTCGAAAGTCGACATTCATTACACGCGGCGTAAGTTCCTAACCAAACCGAAAGGCTCGGCGCCGGGATTGGTGCGCATGTCCAACTTCAAAACAATTACAGTAGAACCGGGCGAGAATCTTGAGCGGATCAAGTGAAGTGATTAGTACTGAGTAATGAGTACTGAGTGAAGAAATCACCCCGTGCTCGCCAATGGCGCATCACTGAGTACTTAGAACTCAGTACTCAGTACTCATCACTGCGTTCACTTGTATCGGTACGTGATTCTGCCTCGCGACAGATCATAGGGCGACATTTCAACGCTGACCCGGTCGCCGACAAGAATTCGAATTCGGTTCTTGCGCATTTTGCCGGACACGGCTGCCAGCACCACGTGCTGGGTGTTGTCGAGTTGTACTTTGAAGAATGCATTGGGCTGCTTGTCAATGATGGTGCCCTCCGCCGGAATCAAATCGTCTCTGGCCAAATAGTTTCTCCTTTTGAAAAGTGATGAGTGCTAAGTTACGAGTGATGAGCAATGAACGAGGTGCGGCGCGCTAGCGCGTTCCTACTCATCACTCATCACTTCTGTTCTTTACCGGCTCGCGCGTCGGGGTCGGAATGAACGCGTGAAAGTCGCGCGCGGCGCTGTCGCACGCGCAAAAGGCTTACTGGCTATTTCACTCTTTCTGCCACCAAACGCCGGCAATACTACTCGCGCTACCGTCTGTCCTGTTAGCCGCTCGATCGCGCGCATCGATATTTCATCGACAGGGGTAACTATTGTTATCGCGCGTCCGGTGTTGCCCGCTCGTCCCGTTCGACCAATGCGATGCACATAATCTTCAGGCGCTGAAGGCACGTCGTAGTTAATGACATGTGAAACGGAATCAACATCCAGGCCGCGCGCGGCGATGTCAGTCGCCACCAGTACGCGCGTGCGACCGTCGCGGAATCCGCGAAGGGCAGCTTCACGCTGTGGTTGTGTGCGATCCGAGTGAATCCGATTCACGCTGTGTTCGCGCGCGGAAAGAATGTGCGACAGCCTTTCGGCGCCGCGTCGCGTACGAGTAAACACCAGCACGCGTTCAAACTTTTCTCGTTCGAGCAAGTCAAGCAGCAGCGCCGTCTTCGACTCCTGCGCGACTGGGTAAGCAGTTTGCTCGACCATCGTCGCCGCTTGTCCGCGCGGGCTGACCTCGATCAACTTGGGATCTTTCATGGTCGTGCGCGCCAACTTTTCGATGTCGGAAGACATCGTGGCCGAGAACAAAAGTGTCTGACGTTTCGCCGGGACCATCGCGAGTATGCGGCGAATTGCCGGCAAGAATCCCATGTCCAGCATGCGATCAGCTTCGTCCAGTACCAGGACTTCAACGGTTGAAAGGTTGATGGCGCCGCGCTCGGCGAGATCAAGCAAACGTCCAGGGGTGGCAATAACGATCGCCGCGCCACGTCGCAGATCTGTAATTTGGGTGCGAATGTTGGCGCCGCCGATCACGGTGACGCCACGATTGGCTTTCACGCGATTAAGCTCGCCGTAGTTTTTTTGAATCTGCATTGCCAACTCGCGGGTTGGCGCCAGCACGAGAACGCGGACGCCGGGGCGTGCCTTCTCGGTCATCCTCTGAATAAGGGGAAGCAGAAATGCGGCTGTCTTGCCTGTGCCGGTTTCAGCACAGCCGATCAGGTCCTGGCCGCTAAGGACAACAGGTATTCCCTGTTCCTGAATCGGTGTTGGTTCGGTGTATCCGAGAGACTCGCAACTCCGCACTTGTGCGGGTGCCAATCCCAGTTGAGAAAAATTCATAGACTCCTACTAATCTGTTTGTGGACGCTCAAGCCTGCTTAGGCGGGCGCCTCCTGTTGTAACCAAAGTGAGTATTTACCTCACCGAGAGATCAGGCTCTCTGTGCAACCTCTGTGTTCTCTGTGACTCTGCTGGTGACACTCTTTTACAAGTGTCACCACAGATCATCTTCAGAGTTCACAGAGGACGCACTGAGAGTTAGTTGTTGCGAAGGAAAATCCTTACCAGCGTGGCTCGCGATTGCCGCCGCCACCGCCGCCACCGCCGTAGCCACCGCCGCCGCCGCGATTACCACCGTAACCACCGCCGCCGCCGCGACCACCGCCACCACCGCCGCCAAAGCCACGACCACCACCGCCGCCGCGATTTTCGCGAGGCTTGGCTTCGTTAACGTTCAGCGCCCGACCGTTGACTTCCTTACCGTTAAACTGAGCGATAGCTGCCTCGCCCTCTTCCTTGCTGGACATTTCGACGAAGCCAAAGCCGCGTGAACGTCCAGTATCGCGGTCCTCCACGACGCTTGCTGATTCAACCGTACCGGCCGATGCAAAAAGCTCCTGCAGATCCTGGCTGGTGGTCGCAAACGCGAGATTTCCCACGTAAAGTTTCATAGACATAAAGATGTACCTTTCCCCTTGTGGGGATAAAAGAAGCTGCGAATCGGATTGGCTTCGGTCGAACGGTAGGAGCGAAGGGCCGGTTTTCGGATGCTCTGAGAGCGCTTCTGAAGTTGAAATCAGCCTGCTCTCGAACTATCCAAAACGCCAGCGCTTGACTGTCTTTTGCGCGGGGCGCATCACCGTCGATGCGCGAGAGAAGGATTAACCGTGGTTGACTATGCACTATTAAAGGCAAACTGGCAAGGCGAGAAAGTCAATTGACCTGATTATCGAAGCAAAAGCGCCGCGAAACGGTGGTATGAGCAACGAAGCACACGAATGAAGCAAAGTGTTTACACTTGATGGCTGCGTCTACTGAGAGTCTCTTAGCAGGATCACGTCGTCGGTTTGAGTGCCGCGGGATAGTGCTATTTGTTTACCGTCGCGCGACACCTGGAATGCGAAGATCAGGCCAGTATTGAAGCGGGTCAATTGCCTGGCAGCTCCGCCCTCAATGGGCAAGCTCCAAATGTTATCGGCATTCTCGCGCGTATCTGCGTAGACGATTGAGCGACTGTCGGCTGTCCATCCAAGTCCGACATCGCGGAAGCTGGTCGCGACTTCAAGATTCTTTAACGGTGCCCCGCCGATGAACGGCACCACGGCAACCTTGTTTGTGTTGGACTGATCGTCAAAGTAACGCAGCGCCACTAGCTTGCCGTCCGGGGAAATCGCAGCCCACTGCGAATACTTATCCGACACTTGTTCGGGCGTGCCGCCCGCTACCCCAACGCGCCAAAACGTCGCTTTCCCTTGCCTCCACGACTTAAACAAAACCCATTGTCCATCCGGCGAACACTCTGGTTGCGAGTCGAGTTCAGTTCCCTGCGTTAGTTGATTCTGTTCCCCGCTCGTCAGATCCAGTTTCCAAATATTAAAATTGCCCGAACGATTTGAACTGAAAACGACGAAACGTCCATCCGCTGAGACACATCCCAGCCCCTCGGTATATACGTCGCCAGTCACCTGCTTGTTTGCACTACCGTCGGTGTTGATGCTCCACACATCTGATTGCTCGCCGGATGGCGCGGTGTAAAGAATTCTTCCGTCACCGGTCCAGGCGAGACTGTCGCCGTCATACTTTCCGCTCGTAATCTGTTTCGCCTTACTCAGATCCTCACCCGGAGTGACCACCCAAAGCTGCGCGGACTTCTCGGCCTGCACGGTCACCAATGTCCTGGAGTCAGCGGTTAGGCCAAGACTACTCGTGCCGTAGGCATTGAGATCGTTGGTTACCCTCCGCACTTCCCCGCCAGGGTATGACACGTACCACAACTGCGTACCGGTAGAAATCAACTCCGGAACGGCAGCGACCAGCAAACCGCTGCTGTCGCCCAACCAGAGAACACGAGACACGGATACCCAATTTTGAGGGGTGATCGTTTTTTCCGGTCCGCCTTCAGCAGGTACCGACACGATCGTCGCGGAAAGGCTGCCGCTGTATGCGCCGGCGCCGCAGGCTATGGTTTTCCCGTCAGGCGACCAGGTCGGTCCCCCCACAAACGAAAAGTACGCGGGCAGTTTTCTTGAGGCTATCTTACGCTCTCCGGTACCGTCGCTGTTTGCAACAAATAGATTGGATTCCGAAGACGATGGTCTGACGAAGGCGAGTTGCTTACCGTCAGGAGACAGAGTTACCGGGCTGGTGACGCCGGCCATTATTCGTCGCGGTGATCCTCCGAGAACAGGCACCTGGAAAAGTGTACCCAGCGGATTGTCGAAGACGGAGTAGTAGACAAACTCGCCATCTCGTGAGAAGGCCGTGGGCCCGATCTTACTTTCCGAGTCGGGCACAATTTTCACCAGACTACCCGTCGACACTTGTCGCACCCAAAGGCTGTCTTTGCCCGACTCCGTAGTTCTAAAAACCACGTATTTGCCGTCCGGAGAAATCGAAGTGTAGCCCTTGATGGCGGCGTTGCCGATTTTACCGCCCGTAGTCAATCGAGTGATTTTCACATTGCGAAACGGCGCCGTCCTGGGAGTAGTCGAGGATTTCCACCAGATTATGGCTGCGACGCCGGCGATCAAAATCAACCCAACTGCCAGGGCCAGTCCACGTTTGTGTTTCTTGACTTCACCCAGGATGATCTCCGAACTCGACATCGTACTTACGGCAGACACGTTAACAGTACTGCTCTGACTTCCGATCGTCGCCGTGGTCGACACCTGCGAGCGGGACGCGTCTCCCATTTGGCTTTCTATCTGGCTTCGGGAGGAAGGCGGGATAGTGCTGTCAAACTGTGTATCGCCCTCCATTTCGCGGCGCAGTTCTTTCAATTCCAACGCCACATCCTGGATCGATTGATATCTCTCGTCGGGATCCTTCTGCAGACAGCGGCGAATTACTCGTTGCAACTCCGGTGAAGCTGTGGGGTTGAAATCTTTCACCAGGGGCGCCGGTTCGTAGACGATTCTGTATAACGATTGCACGTTAGACTCGCCCTGGAACGGTCTATTGCGGGTCACTGCTTCAAAGAGCATGCAGCCAAAAGAAAAGATGTCCGAACGATGATCTATCTGGCCGGTCTTTCCCTGAGCTTGCTCAGGAGACATGTAGCCAACTGTCCCCAGCAGTCTGCCCGGTATGGAGTGTGGTTCAAGCGCGACGGTTGCGGCGTCGCTGATCGTGCCTCCGTCCGGACCCGGCGTGGGAATCTCGACGAGTTTGGCTAAGCCAAAATCCAGAATCTTTGCATAACCATCGCGGGTGATCATGATGTTATCCGGCTTCAGATCGCGATGGACAATCCCGGCCGCATGAGCTTTGGCCAAACCACTGGCGACTTGTTGCAAATACTTGAGCAGCTTTCTTAACTCTGTCTGTTCGTAGTGTATTTTCTCGCGCAGAGTTCTCCCTTCCACATACTCCATCGCGATAAAATTCAAACCATCGTGTTCGCTAATCTCGTAGACGTGGGCCACGTTCGGATGGTTGAGAGCAGCCGCGGCCTTCGCCTCCTGCACAAAACGAAGCATGCGCTCGCGACTGGATGCCAGCTCAGCGGGCAAAATTTTCAAGGCAACGTTGCGATCAAGCTTAAGGTCCTTCGCCAGGTAGACTTCCCCCATCCCGCCCTTGCCAAGCTGGGACAGAATCTCGTAGCGACCAAACTTTGTGCCGGCTTCGAGTGGCATTCCGTCTAGTTGTCAGCCGTTTTCTTTTCCACGTCCTTTTCCTTTTTCGGCACGACCGGGCTGGCGAAGTCAGGAAGCGGATCGTTCCAAAGATAGTGATTGAACCACCCCAGATTGTGGCTCATCACGGCGCGCATAGCTTTAGGCTTGGTTATCGGATGCCCGAAGCCCTTGTAGACGATCATCTCCACGCGCACGCCCTTGTCTTCCAACGCTTGCCGCAACTCGTAAGCATTGGCGATGGGCACGCGGCGGTCGAGTTCGCCGTGCTGAATCAAAGTCGGTGTACGCGCGTTTTTGATGTAAGAGATCGGCGACGTCTTCTGGTAAATTTCGGGATCGTCCATTGGGTTCTTACCGAGATAGTTAATGGTAAACGGCGTGATGTCGGTGTTGTAGTAATAAGTAGCCCAGTCGGAAATACCCGCACCAACCGAAATGGCGACGAAGCGATCCGACGACGCAGTCAGAAAAGCAGAAATGTAACCACCCTGGCTCCAACCCATGCATGCGACCTTATCTTTGTCGACCCAACCTTTGCTGATTAGATAATCCACCCCCGACAACACGTCCCAGGCATCTCCAACCCCGAGATTGCGCAGGTTAAGCGTACGAAACTTCTCGCCGTAGCCGGCGCTGCCGCGATAATTCACCTTGAGCACCAGCGCGCCGCGTGCGGCCCAGATGTCAGACGGATAATAGCGAGCATCCGGCGTTAGCAATGCGGGACGATCGATGCCAGTCGGACCGCCGTGAATTACGCAGAGTAGCGGATATTTTTTTGCGGGATCAAAGTCAGCGGGCTTAATCAACACGCCTTCGATCGTGGTTCCATCAGTGCTCTTCCATGACACAACCTCTCGCGTGCCCAATAGCAGCGGCTTCGTTTGTTCGGTCATGTTCGTCAAAGAGCGGGGCGAGAATTTTTGTGCGTCAGAGATGAAGACTTCATTTAGAGAGGTAGGAGACGCGGCAGTGAATGCCAACTGCCGTCCATCTCGTGCGAAAGAAAACGAACCGGCCATCAAGCTATCCGGACCGGATACGCGCGTAACCTTGCCGCTCGTGGGATCTACTCGGAATAGTTGCGATGCAGTCTTTTGTTGTCCCGTGAAATAGATGCCATCCGGACGCCAGTCGAGCAGGTTGGGGTTCTCATCAAAGCCGTCGGTGATAGAACGCGGGGTGCCGCCCGCCGCCGGCACTACAGCCAGACGAGAGTTGCTGGCGAAGAAGACTGTGTTTCCCATGGTTGATGAAAAGACGATCTGTTTGTCGTCGGGCGACCAGCGAGGACCACTATCTGGCCCGAGCTGTGACACTAATTTTGTGACTGCGTCGTCTGCAAGGTTAAGCAAATAGACGTCGGAGGTAACGCCCTGAATAAGATCCGGATTGAGAGTAGCGCTGAACGCGATCTTCGATCCGTCGTGCGACCAGGAAAAGGCATCGACGCTGAAGTCTTTCTTTTTTGTTCGCTGCTTTCCAACTAGTGGGGCCTTCATCGCTTCGCCGACGTCAAACGTCCATAGGTACGCAAAGTTGTAGTCCCGGCGCACAACTTCGTAATCGCCAAGATAGTCTTTACGATCTTTCGAAAGCTGGGGCACGGGCTCAGTAGCGGTATAAGCGATGCTTCGTCCATCTTCCGACCACGCAAAGCTGCTGATTGCGGTTTCGGATTTCGTCAGTTGCACGGCTTCGCCGCCGGCAGGATTGATCACGAAGATTTGATTCTTGTCTTCGATGCGATTACTGGTGAACGCCAACCATTCCCCGTCTGGCGACCAGCGCGGATTAGTTGAAGACTTCTCCCCGCGAGTCAGTTGCAGCGTGCGGCCTTTGCTGCCGGTTTCGGCCAGCCAAATTTGCGTTACAAACGCATCCTGTTTGAAGTCGGCATTGGTCACAGTGTAAGCAACCCAGTGACCGTCGGGTGAGATTTGCGCGCCGCCGATAGATTTGATGGTCAACAGTTCATCGATTGTCGGGACATGCCGACCCGAGTCGGCTAACGCGCTTGTGCCAGCGACGGCGACGGCGATCGTCATACAAAGAATTAGACCGACACTAATATTTGCGGCTGGTCCTTTGATCATCGGATGGCTTCCCCCAGCAAGTTGATAATTCAAGACAGATAATCTCAGGGTCGGGAAGGCGGGCTTGCCCCCGATCTTCTTGAGTGGCATTCAAAGCGGGCGGGGGCAAGCCACCCTTCCCAACCTGCGAATTTGTTTAACTTGAATTTGACCTCGCATGGCCCTTTACCGCTCGTGCGGCGTCGACCTCAAAATCCCTGCGCTACTGATCCTTCCACTCCGGAATACGACCCGGGGTCCAGGGCGCGCCGGCAGCTTCCATCTGTTTCTCTAATCTAACGAGGTCGCCCTCGATCAGTTGACGCAACTGAGCCAGCGTTTGTTCAAAGTCCTGCGCTGCGGCGTTGTATTGACTGATCTGCGTCTGCGTCGGAGGAGCGGTGGACAAACGCTGCGTGGCCACTATGCCACCCACGCGTTCGCTGATCGACGGCGGCAAGTTGATATTGCGAGCGCGGAGAGCGTTATCGCCGCGCAAGGCTCGCAGAATATCGTTCGTGCGTTTATCCAGCGCCGCCGCGTCGTCAAGCAACTTATCTCCCGCTGCCGGAGTTTCGAGCAAGGCTCGACGAATAAGCGCTAACCGTGGCTTCAAAGCATTTGTGGCCTCGAGCGCTCCCTGGACGGCGCGCTGCAACCTCGCGGCCTTTTGCTGAAATTCAACCAGCGCGGCGCGATCGCCTGACGCCATGCCTTCCTGACCAGGCACGATAATATTGAAATCCTGTGGCGCCGACAGCGGCGTCATAACACCATCAACTCTTTTTGCAATGGAGACTTTGTAGGCGCCGGGCATTACGAGTGGCCCACCCGGCCCATCGTCAAAAGGATTCTCGTTTTCCGGGGTTGGCGGTGGCGGCAATGACGTAGGCGGATAACGCAGATCCCAGGTAACGCGTTGCATACCCGCCGTCACCGGTCCGCTCAAACGCCTGACTACGCGCCCGCTTGAATCCGTCACCGTGAAGATAATCGCCGGCGCTTCTTCTTCCTCCTCGGCGCTAAGGTCAGCCAAACGCGGCAGCGTCATCGGAGTGTTTTTCTTCGCCGCTTCCTTCTCTGCGTCCTGTCGCTTTGCTTTTTTAGTTTTCAGTTCGTCCTTCAGGTAGTAGCTGAAGGTTGCGCCGAAGGGAGGGTTCTCGGCGGTGAAAAATGATTCGCCCTGGAAACTCTTTCCGCGCAAGCCAAGCGGCTGCGACTGGATGTACATCAAGGCATCTTTCACAGGAAAGAGTTGGGCTTCCTGCTTGAGCATCTCCGGCCTCAGCTGCCGCAACGGCGTGTAGTTATCCAGAATGTAAATGCCGCGACCAAAGGTGCCGACAACCAAATCGTTCTCGCGTTTCTGGATATTCAGATCTCGCACCTGAATTGTGGGCAGCCCGCCCTTGAGCTGGGTCCATTTTTGCCCGCCGTCAATGGAGAAGAACAGACCAAACTCAGTGCCAACGAAAAGCAGGTTCTGGTTAACGTGATCTTCCGCAATCGCCCAGACCGGTTGGTTCTTTGGCAGATTGCCAACGATCGAAGTCCAGGTGCGACCGGCATTAGTGCTCTTTAAGAGATACGGTTTAAAGTCTGCATTCTGCCGGTTCTCGAGTGCGGCATAGACAGTATCTGCGTCGTGATTGGAAGCAACGATCCGGCTTACGTAAGACATGTCGGCCACGCCAGGCAAGGTTTCGATCTTGCGCCAATTCTTGCCGCCGTCCTCCGTCACCTGTATCAACCCGTCATCAGTGCCGACGTAGATCAAGCCCTCCTTCTTCGGCGACTCGGCCAGCGCGGAGGCGTTCCCGAAGAAAGCGGTTGATTGATTCTTGGCGACCGCATCCATACTCCAAACTTTTCCCATCACCGGTAACTTGTCGCGATCCAAACCGCGAGAGAGTTGTCCGCTAACTACTTGCCAGGTATCCCCGCGATCGTCACTGCGAAACAGTTTATCGGCCGCGAAGTAAACCCGCGTGTGCAGATGCGGGCTGATCATCAGGGGTGAATCCCAGTTCCACCGGAGACCTTCTTCACCGCGACCGGGTTGTGGCTGAATGCCCATACGCTCGCCGGTGCGCTTATCGAAACGTACCAGCCCGCCGTTTTGAAGCGAGGCATAGATCGTATTCGGATTTTCGGGATCTACCCGGCTGTGAAAACCATCGCCGCCGTTCGTCACAAACCAATCGGAATTCACAATGCCGGAAGCGCTGCGTGTGCTCGCCGGGCCGCCAAAGCTGAAGTTGTCCTGCGTGCCGCCATAGACGTTGTAAAACGGCGCGGCGTTGTCAGTAGTTATGTCGTAGAACTGCGTGATGGACAGGTTGCTCTTGAACTCCCAGTTCGTCCCGCGGTCGTAACTTTCGTAAACACCGCCGTCACAGCCGACCAAGTAGTGGTTGTTATCTTTAGGATCGATCCAGATCTCGTGGTTGTCGACGTGCTTTGACTTCTCACCAAGTCGTCGCAGTGTTTTTCCGCCGTCATCCGAGACCATCAGGAAGACGTTCATTACGTAAATGCGATCGACATTCTGGGGATCAGCGACGATGCGCGCGTAATACATTGCGCCGGCATCGAATTCATTTCGTCTTTCCCAGCTGCCGCCACGGTCGTTTGAGCGAAAGATGCCACCTTTTCGATCGGCGGCTTCGACACTCGCATAGAGAACATTAGAATCGACGGGAGAGATTGTGAGTCCGATCCGTCCGAGATCCGTGGTAGGCAGACCGGCCTTCAACTTATTCCAGGTAGCACCAGCGTCGGTTGATTTATAGAGCGCACTCTCGGGACCACCGTTAATGAGCGTCCACATGTGACGACGGCGCTGATACGATGCAGCGTAAACCGTGCTTGGGTTTTGGGGATCGATGACAACATCTGTAACGCCCGTGTTGTCGCTTATGGAGAGAATCTTCTTCCAGGTCTTACCGCCGTCAGTTGTTTTGTAAAGGCCACGATCTCCACCCGCGCCCCAAAGCGGTCCCTGCGCGGCGACATAGACTGTTTCTGAATCCTTCGGATCGATGGCGATGCGTCCGATGTGTTCCGAAGCCTTGAGACCAACGTTTTTCCAGGTCTTGCCGCCATCATCCGAGCGGTAGACACCGTTGCCATAGGAGACACTGCGCTGGCTGTTGTTCTCGCCGGTTCCGACCCAAACTGTCAACGGATTTTTTGGATCGAGCACGATAGCGCCGATCGAGTAAGAACCTTCCTTGTCGAACACCGGAGTCCAGGTCGCGCCGCTGTTGATCGTCTTCCAGACTCCACCCGAAGCAGCGGCAACGAAATAGCGCGCGGCATTGTTTGGGTCAACCGCAAAGCCGATGACACGACCGGACGTAAACGCTGGTCCGATAGCTCGGAGTTTCAATCCATTGAAAGTCGGCGAGGACATCGGGTCAGCCGGCTTCTTTTCCTCGTCTCCCTTTTCCTCCTCGGACTTCTTCTCGTCAGCCTTTACCGGTTCCGGTGATGCTTGCTGTTTTGCCGCAGCATCCTGTCGCGCCTTCTCGACCGTGGACTTCTCCAGAGTTCTTTCCTCCTGCGCAAATGCCGCCGCCGGCAGAAGGATCAAGAGTGAAACTAAAATAAAATAAACTACGCGGCGCGCCTGTCTGAATATGAGAACGTTGGCGGGGACACAGGGAACCATAAAGGAAATAACCTCCTGGAAATACTTGGGTTGATTTGGCGATTACACTCAGAAGGCTAAGGTTTTAGCGACCTCTGGGCGTTGCAGAACGGATGTGACATCTTACCAGACGATACCAGCCGGAGGCGATGAGGTCGGTACCACCACGCGGTGGTACCGACCTCATCGTCTCTCAGTAGTGAACTTCGCTGTCAATTGATATGCTTCGCATATGCCGACTCCAGGAAAGACTCCGGATAAATCTTCGCGACTCTTCGAACGCGCGCTCGAACTGCTGCCGGGCGGCGTCAATTCGCCTGTGCGCGCCTTTCGTGGCGTAGGCGGCACGCCGCTATTTATACAAAGCGCCAGTGGGCCAACCATTACCGACGTCGATGGTCGCAGTTTCATAGACTATGTAGGTTCATGGGGGCCGATGATTCTGGGACACGCCGACCCGGAGATTGTTGCCGCGTTGGCAGCGGTCGCCGCTAACGGCACCAGTTTTGGCGCCCCTAACGAACTGGAAGTCGAGCTAGCAGAAGAAATCATCGCGGCCGTGCCTTCGATCGAGATGGTGCGCATGGTTAATAGCGGCACCGAAGCTACGATGTCCGCTATCAGGCTGGCCCGGGGCGTAACTGGACGCGACAAACTGATCAAGTTCGAAGGTTGTTATCACGGCCATGCAGACAGTCTGTTGGTAAAAGCCGGTTCGGGTGTCGCGACCCTTGGGCTGCCGGATAGCCCGGGCGTCCCGGCGTCGCTGGCGCAACACACGCTCACAGTTCCCTTCAATGATGTGCCCGCGCTCGAAGACGTTTTCAAACAACACGCAGACATAGCCGCGATAATCGTCGAGCCCGTCGTCGGAAATATGGGTTGTGTTCCACCTGCGGCGGGTTTTCTGAATACGCTTCGCGAACTAACGACAAGACACGGCGCGTTGCTGATCTTCGACGAAGTGATGACTGGATTTCGGCTGGCTCGCGGCGGTGCTCAGGAACTCTATCGCGTCACGCCGGACATTACCTGCCTCGGCAAAATAATCGGTGGCGGCTTGCCGGTGGGCGCATACGGTGGCAGCCGCGAATTGATGCGCAACCTCGCGCCGGCGGGATCGATTTACCAGGCGGGCACACTCTCAGGAAATCCGCTGGCAATGACGGCCGGGCTGCTGACGTTGCGTCGACTGAAAGACCAGAAAATCTACGAACAACTTGAAGCGCGCTCAGCGAGGCTGTGCGCGGGATTGTCGGAGGCGGCAGCAGAAGCGGGAATAAAGACGGTTACAAATAGAGTCGGTTCCATGTGGACTGGTTTTTTCACCGATGCGCCGGTCACCAATTGGGAAACTGCGAACAAGAGCAGTCGGGATTTCTACGGCAGGTTTTTTCACGCCATGCTTGCTGCAGGGGTTTATCTGGCGCCTTCACAATTCGAAGCCGCGTTTGTCAGCATCGCTCATAACGACTCGATCATCGACCAAACAATCGAAGCCGCCCAGAAAGCCTTTCAAGCTTTAGGACAATAGTGTGGTGGGTAATCTCTGGATCTGGAAGGGGGCTTGCCCCCGCCACAAGCAGCGGGGGCAAGCCCGCCTTCCTGACTGAGCACTCCTAATCTCGACGCTATTGCTTAATGTTGATTCGGTTAGAGCGGAAGTTCAATCACGAATCGAGTGCCTTCGCCAGGCTTACTGGCAACGTTAATCGTCCCGTCGTGTTGCTCAACGATTTGTTTCACAATGGCAAGGCCTAACCCGGTGCCGCGCTTCTTGGTTGAGAAGAACGGTTCAAAAATGCGATCGACCGTCGTCTTGTCCATTCCGCTTCCCTGATCCGCAATCGTGACACGCGCTCGCCTCTTTACCACCCGACCCTCATTATCATCATCTTCGTCAGCTCTGACCTTAATCACTTCAGTGGAGATGACGACGGCCGCGCGTTTTGGACTGGCCTCAATCGCGTTAGCAATTATGTTAACGAAGACCTGGCTTAACTGATCAAAGTCCCAATGACCTACCAGGTTCTCGTCCACTAGTCTCGTTTCGATCGGCGTTTCCTTCTCGTTGATCTTGTCCGCCACCAGATCAAGACTGTGATTGACCAGCTCATTAAGATCGACATTCGCCTGTTCAAGGGCTTTTCGCCGGGAGAACTGCGCCACATCAACTACCAGTTTGCTCAAGTGTTTGATTCCCCGCTCGACCAGCTCAATCGTGCGTAAGCCTTCGTCGTCGCTGACGCTGTCCCGCAACATGGAAACACCCAGCCGTATGCTGCCGAGCGGATTTCTAATTTCATGCGCGACCTGCGCGGTAGCCTGGCCCACAGCCGCCAGCGACTCCTGTCGCCGCAAACCGCGCTCAGCTTCAGCAGCCTCCGTGACATCAACCAGCGTCAGGATCTGCCCGCGCGCACCATTGATCGCCAGCGGTGACGAATAAACATCAAAGGTCCGCTCCTGCTCGCGATCCTCATCAGCTGGACAATCCCAACGCCCGCGATAAGAGGCACGATCTACCCGCGACGAAGTTGCCGCTTCCAGCATCTTCAGGGAAATGTCAGACGCGAATTTCTCGTAGATCGAAGCTCCAATCGTTGCGCGCGGAAAGATGCGGAAGAAAGCCGCATTAGCACTGCGAATGCGATCGTCCTCGTCAATGGCGGCGACGGCACTCACCATGCCTTCAAGTAATTGACTGGTGAAGTTGCGTTCGCGCCGGGCCTCTTCCACGCTCCTCCGCATCTGGCCAAAGCGACGTTGAATTTCCCAGATCGTTCCCGCCGCTACCAGCGCGCCGAATATCAGTGCGATTACGCTCCAGGTGCGAATCGATCGTGAAGCTGCCTGCGCGATCAGGTCGCTCTTCTGAGAAACCTCGATTTGTTGTTGGTTTGAAAGTTCCAACAACCGGTTGACTTCTTTGTCGACAACGTCAAACTTTCCGAACCCCTCGAGCGAATAGTTGCGAAGATCTTCTGTGGTCTCTACGTAGGCGATGAGGTCGTTGCGAAACTTGTTCAAGACTGGATCGGCGGCGAGTGACGGTCGTTCAAGATCGCGCAGCAACTGTTTCAATTCACTCCGTGCAGCGTTGAGACGGATTTCGAAAGGAGGTTGCAGTTCGCGGCGCGCGTCTGCTTGTGCTCGCAAGCGCGCTTCGTTGTCAAGCTTAGTTACCGCAAGACGAAGCTTGAGTAGCAGACTCAATCTGGCCGCATGTTGCTGTTCCAAATCCAGGACCGCACTCCCTACTTCGTCCATCCGGTTGATGCTTTTATACCCAATCAAGCCAATCAATATGAGTAGTGATAGGAAACCAATAATTAGAGGAATGATGGCGGGCGAGAGCTCGCGCGTCCAAACACTTCTCGCGCGCGCCATAGACTCAGACATAGGAATATTGAGAGAAGCCGGTTCCGTGCGGCGATAGACAGTCCTGGACGGCTCGGGTTTGATCGGATCAGCCGTTGGCAACGACTGAGTCTCGTCCCTTACGTCATTCGCGCCGCGCCTGCCGGCACCGTCGCCGTTGCTTTTTTCTTTCTCTGCCATTTCCTATCGACTCAGGATGCAGTTGAAAAACTACCAGCGAGACTCTTTGGGTATTCGTGTCTTGTTATGGTTTTGCATCCATCCAGTTGTCGGCAATGCCGACGTCTACGATCAAAGGTACATCCAAACTAACCGCCGCTTCCATCTCGCGCTTCAGTACCTCTGCAACATGTTCGGCTGAAGCGGCTGGTGTTTCAACCAGCAATTCGTCGTGCACCTGCATCAGAAGTTGTGCATCGAGTCCCTCACGCTTGAACTCTTCATCAACTTTTAGCATTGCAATCTTCACTATGTCGCTGGCCGTACCCTGAATCGGCATGTTGATGGCTTCGCGCTCGGCGGCCTTGCGAATGTTGGCATTGCGATCGCTGATACCGGGCAGCGGCCGAATGCGCCCATAAATCGAGCGGACATAGCCATGCTCGCGTGCTCTTAAGGGCACCTCTTCCATGTAGCGCCGCACGCCTTTATAGGTGTTGTAGTAGTCTTCGATGACTTTCTTCGCCTCGGGCCGCGATATGCCCACGCGCTGCGACAAGCCCCAGGGCTCAATCGCGTAAGCGATAGCGAAGTTGACTATCTTAGCGAAGCGTCGCGCCTCTTTTAATTCTTCATCAGTCCTGGCGCCAAAAACCAGGCGCGCGGTACGGGCATGAATGTCTTCGCCGTTTTGGAATGCTTCAAGCATGACCGGATCCTGCGTGATGTGCGCGAGCAGGCGCAGCTCAAGTTGCGAGTAGTCTGCCGAGATAATCTTGTTTCCCTTTTCCGCAACGAACGATCGTCTGATCCGGCGACCCAGCTCGGTGCGAATGGGAATGTTTTGCAGGTTCGGATCGCTGGACGAAAGCCTGCCCGTTGCCGCCACGGTCTGATTGAGCAGACAGTGAATCCTACCGTCGGCCGCAATCTGATGCGGCAACGCGTCGGTGTAAACGCTCTTTAGTTTATCAAGCTCGCGGTAATCTATGATCATCCGCGGCAGCTCATGGGTTTGCGCCAGTTCCTCGAGCACCGCTTTGCTGGTCGAGACACGGCCAGTCGAAGTTTTACGGCCCGAAGTCATCTCTAACTCCGAAAGCACTTCGCCAACCTGCTTCGGAGAGCCAATGTTGAATTCCCGGCCGGCAAGTTCATAGATCTTCACCGTCAACTTCCTGAGCTCCAGGCCAAGATAGTTTGAAAGCTCTGACAGCGTAGCGCGGTCGAGTTTCAAACCCGCCTGCTCCATTCGATAAAGCAAAGGCGCCAGCGGCAGTTCCATCTCGCTGTAGATCGTTTCAAGTTTCTTCTCGAGGATGCGTTGATGAAGGACCTTAGCGGTGCGCGCCGTGAGGTCTGCGTTGCCGGCGGTTTCCCACTGCATGTCCGACCAACCGCTCGCGGGCTTGTCAACCCGCTCAACGTTGACCGCTTCGCGCGCGAGATCGTGAAGCTCATACTTGCTGCGATTAGGATCGATGAGGTAGGCGGCCAGTAGCGTGTCGTCTTTAACGCCTTCAAGGTTTATGTCGAGTTTGGCCAGTAAGCTGATGGCTCGTTTCAAATCGTGTACAGATTTTTCAATCAAGCCATTTGACAGGACCTCTCGCAGGGCGGCGAGCGCAGCGTCACGTCCTTCGGCAAACTTATTTAGATCGACGAAGTCAGAACTGCCTTCAACAATCGAAAATGCAATACCATCGGCAAGTTCATAATCGATCGCGCACTGCTGATCGAGTTGCAGTTCGGCATTGTCTGATTTATCTAATTGGTCAGAGAGGCGGCTCGGTGGCGCGGAATCTGCGATCGCTATTCCGACGGTCTCAGCATCCCAAAGACTCTTGATCAAACTGTCGAGGGCAGCGCGCGAATCAACGATTCGATAGTTGAGCTTGTCCCCGACCCCTGGCGGGATAGCGGTCGCCGCATCGGCGAACTCACGCGTCAGCGCGGAAAACTCGAGTTCCTTAAACAACTCGTAGGCGGCAGCACGATCCGGCGGTCTGGCTTTGACCTGATTGAGATCCAGATCCACCTCAAGGTCAAGCCTGATTCGCGCAAGCTCGCGCGATTGACGAATCAGGTCGGCGTTGTCGCGCAACGATTCACGGTAAGTTTTGTGTTTGACTTCCTCCCAACGATTCAGCGCCTCTTCAATCGAACCAAACTGCGTAATTACCTGCACCGCGCCTTTTGCTCCAATACCCGGCGCGCCCGGTATGTTGTCGATTGAGTCTCCCATCAGGCCCAACAGATCAACCACTTTCTTAGCGGGCACGCCAAACTTTTTCTCGACCCAGGCCTCGTCGCAAAACTCAATTGGCGGGACATACTCCTTGCGCTTTACGACTTGAGAATTAGTACGCATGCAAACGACGTAAGGGTCGGAAACCAGTTGGCACATATCCTTGTCGTTCGACACAATCACTGCCTGGAGTTTCTGGGCGGCGATCTTTTTCGCCAAGGTGCCAATCACATCATCCGCTTCAAAACCCGGCGCGTTGATTACCGGAATGTTGAAGGCCTCGCAGAGCCGGAAGATGTAGGGGAGCTGCGAGGCCAGGTCCTCCGGCATCGCTAAACGATTAGCTTTGTAGCCGGCAAACGTCTCGTGACGAAACGTCTTCTCCTTCGACTCGAAAATTGCGGCTATGTAGTTTGGCTTCTCATCCTGAAGCAATTTGCGCAACATGTTGGTGAAGATATAAACGGCCTGCGTCACTTGCCCGCTGGAGGTTGCGAGTGGCGCTACGCGATTTGCCATTGGCGCAAAAAACGCGCGAAAGATGTGCGACATCGAATCGATTAGAAAAACACGTTCGACCGGTTTGTCGTCGGGAGAAGCTTGCTTAGTTGGCATGTGTTTCGATGATAGAGAGGCGTTTTAGGAGTGTCAATGAAGCTCTAAAGGATTGTGGTATTTGCCTATTACGCGACGATTCAAACTCAAGCGAACTGCTGGGACCGCGGGCGTCCCGCCCGCAATGAGCGCGAAGCGCGAACAAGCTTTGTTTTACTGATTGGTAGTTTTTTGAATCAGGCACTTTAGGTATTGAACGAAGATTGAGTTAGCAAAAGCTGGTTCGCGCTTCGCGCTCATTGCGGGCGGGACGCCCGCGGTCCCAGCAGTTCGCTTGAACAGAATCCGTGGGACCGGTTAGCTCCCTGGGTCGTTTGTGGTATTCGCTCCAATGAATCCCGACGGATTGTGGCATGAACGACCAGTTGAGGTTTCGAAGTCTCTCTATTACACCGTCCGCGAAGCGGCATGATCCTTGCCCGAGAATTGAGCGTTATTACAGCCTATCGGCAGCTCGCGCGAGGCCCGACAAAGTTGATCAAACAAACTACGCTTGGTTCCCACGTCGAAACAAACGGGATCGGATTGCATACCGCAGTGCCGGTGAATGTGCGCCTGACGCCGGCGCCACCCGACATTGGCTATGTTTTTCGTCGCACGGACCTTGGCGGTTTTGAGATTCCGGCGACGGTCGAATCCGTGGCCCACTGCGGTTATGCAACGACGTTGATGCGCACCGGTGTGATGCTTTCAACAGTTGAGCATCTGTTGTCGGCATTGCGCGGCCTCGGCGTGGACAATGTTTACATTGATGTCGATAACCTCGAGATCCCGATTCTTGACGGCTCGGCGGAAGTCTTTGCGGAGATGATTGAGAGCGCGGGTATTGTCAGCCAGCCATTGGCGCGGCGGGCCTTGCTGGTGCGCGAGAAGGTGTCCTTCGAACAAGGGAACAGGCGCATTAGTGTGGAGCCGGGCGACCACTATCAGATCGACTGCCTGATAGACTTCCCTCACCCGATGATAGGCGTGCAACAGTTTTCTATCGACTTAAACAACGGCGCTTTCAGCCGCGAGATCGCAGCCGCGCGCACCTTTGGCTTCACCGATGAGATCGAGGCGCTGCGTCGGGCAAACCTGATTCGCGGTGGCTCGCTGGATAATGCCATAGTGCTGACGCCGGACGGCATGTTGAATAAAACCGGCTTGAGATTTCGCGACGAGTTTGTGCGCCACAAAATTCTGGACATCATCGGTGATTTGGCGCTGTTGGGTATGCCGATTCTGGGTAAGGTGGTGGCGGAGCGTAGCGGTCACATAATGCATGCGGGGTTAATGTCTAAACTGCTGCGGGTGCGTTCGGCGTGGGATATCGTCAATGTGCCTCAACAAGTCGAAGTCGCAGGTCTCAAGTCCCAAGTCCCAAGTCTGCTTTCCGCGACGTAAGGAAACGTCCCAAGTCCGCAAGTCCCATGTCCTAAGTCTGTTTTGCATGACTGGTTTACTTTGCGTTGGGACTTGAGATTTTTTTACAGCCCGCTTCTCACAATATCGTGCAGGCGAATTAGTCCTACGCAAACTCGATCACCATCGACAACCGGCAATACCGAAATCTGCGACGGCCGGTCCTCCATCAAGCGTAATGCGTCATAGGCAAGCAACCCCGGCCTGGCCACGGCTGGATTGTGGGTCATGAGTTCATCCGCACGCAGGTTTGCTAGCGAGCCGGGGTCGCTCTTTTGAATAGCCCGGCGGAGATCCCCATCAGTAATAATTCCCGCCAGACGTCCCGCATCATCGACAACACTCACGGCGCCGAGGCCTCCGGCGCTGATTCCCTTCACCGCGTCGACCCACGCAGCTCCCAAAGCAATTGTCGGATTATCCGCGCCGCTGTGCATTAGATCCGCGACCGTTAATGTCAAACGTTTTCCCAGCTGGCCGGCGGGATGGTTGACAGCAAAGTCATCAGGCGTGAGACCCTTAACCTGCATCAGCGTCATCGCCAGCGCGTCGCCAAGAGCCAGAGCCACAGTGGTGCTGGTGGTGGGCGCCAGATTGAGCGGGCATGCTTCCTGATCCACAGAGCCATCGATAACGGCATCAGCGCGGCGGGCGAGCGTAGAGTTAAGGTTTCCTACCAGGGCGATGATAGACACCTGCCGCCGCTTCAAATACGGCAGCATTTCGATTATTTCATCCGTCTCGCCGCTATTGCTCAGGATCATGACGGCATCTTCCGCGTTAATAATGCCGATGCCTCCATGCAGCGCGTCGGAAGGATGGAGATAAAGGGCGCCCGTGCCCGTGCTGGTCATGGTTGCGGCAATTTTCTGCGCAATTATTCCAGACTTTCCCACTCCCAGAATCACGATTTTGCCTTTGCAGGCGGCGAGCAGCTGCACGACTCGCTCGATTTCGTCGCGCTGCAAACGTCCGGCCGTCTCAGCAATCGCTTCCGATTCAAGACGCAGAAAGCCCTGAACTTCGGCAAAATAGTTTTTGTCAGTCATTCGCTACCTTTGATATACGACCACCCGCGGCTTTTGCAAGTCTATTCCGGTCATCACGAAGTTTACGGGCTTGAAAGACCGCAGTCTCACACACCCGGGAGCGTCAGCCAAACGCGCTCGATTTCAGATTCATTTCAGATGATATTCAGATAGACAACCTGCCTTCGCTCGGCTATAGTGCGCATTCCTCCAATGCAAATTAGCTGATTCTCTATAGTTAGGAATCCGAAAATGGGCTTGCTGAATTTTCTGCCACGTGAAGAGCAGTACTTCGATCTCTTCATTCAAATGACGCTCTACATCTCCTCGGCGGCGCGTGAACTCAAGGAGATGCTGGCGGATAAGAACCACGATTACGCCGAATACGCACAACGCATCAAAGGGCTCGAGCATGCTTGCGACGAGTTGACGCATAACGTTTCGACGCGACTGAACAAGTCGTTTATTACGCCCTTCGATCGCGAGGACATCTACACGATGTCTACCGCGCTCGACGATATCGTCGACCTGATCGACGATGCCGCACGCGCGATCATCATCTTCGACGTTCATGAGATTACCGACTACGCCCGCGCTTTCTCCGACGTGATCGTACGTATGGCCGAGCAGCTACAGGCGATCGTGGCGACATTGCAAAAGCCTAAAAACGTAACGCAAAGACTGGTTGAGATTCACCGCCTGGAAAACGAGGGCGACGACCTGTATCACGCGGCGATTGCCGAGCTCTTTCATGATTCACACGATGCCCTGACCGTGTTGAAGTGGAAAGAAGTTTACGAAAAGCTCGAGGCTGCAGTCGACCGCTGTGAAAATGTCGCCAATATTATCGAAAGCGTGATTATCAAACACACGTAAAGAACAGTGATGGGTGATGAGTCATGAGTGATGAGTAACCAAGACACGGACTAGTTCCAGTCAGTTCGGTTCGTTACTCCAACTCATCACTCATAACTCATCACTCATCACTTACATATGACCGCCACCTTTGTCTTCGTTCTGATTCTCGTCGCCCTCGCACTCGTTTTCGATTACATCAACGGTTTTCACGACGCCGCCAATTCTATTGCCACGGTGGTTTCCACACGGGTGTTGTCGCCCGGGTTGGCCGTTCTCTGGGCGGCTTTCTTTAACTTCATCGCCTTCGCTGTTTTCGGAACTCGCGTCGCAAAAGCGATCGGTGACGGTGTGCGCATGGACTTGATCAGCGCCGACCTGCGGCTCTACGTGCTCATGTCCGCACTCCTGGGAGCCATCATATGGAACTTGATCACCTGGTATCTCGGACTGCCGACGTCTAGTTCACACGCATTGTTGGGCGGATACGCCGGCGCCGGTATCGCTGCTTTTGGCACTTATCACGGGTTGCTCAAAACCGAGGTGTGGATACGCACGATCACATTTATTGTTTTGTCGCCGCTAATTGGGCTGTTGCTGGGATTTTCTTTAATGGTGGCAGTGCATTGGATATTCCGGCGGGCCACGCCGAAGACAGTCGATAAATTCTTCCGCAAGGGCCAACTCTTTTCAGCCGCCGCCTTCTCGCTTGGTCATGGGGGAAACGACGCGCAAAAGACGATGGGCATAATCACCTCGGTGCTGGCCGCCGGAGGGATTCTGGCTTACGGCGACAAGGGAACCATTCCTCCAATTCCTATCTGGGTGGTGCTCACTGCGCACGCGGCGATTGCCCTCGGCACGCTCTCCGGAGGCTGGCGCATTGTCCACACGATGGGTTCAAAAATAACGAAGTTGCGGCCCATTGGCGGTTTTTGCGCCGAGACCGGAGCAGCGATCACGCTTGCTTACGTAACGCTGACCGGCACGCCCGTTTCAACCACGCATACGATAACCGGCGCTATCGTTGGGGTCGGGGCCACGCGCCGTCTGTCTGCGGTCAAGTGGGGTGTGGCCGGACGAATCGTGTGGGCCTGGGTACTCACCATCCCGGCCGCGGGCTTGATCGCCGCACTGTCTTTCTGGATCGTTCGCGTGATCCTTCACCTCTCTTCGTAAAGAAGGTATCCGCAGATTACACAGATTCAAAAACACTTCGACAAAATCTTTGAGGTTTGAAATCTGGGTAATCTACGGATACGTTCCTGTGCAATTTGTGCCAGGTAGAACACTGCTCGAGGCTGTGTTATCTTCAGGTAAACCAGTACTGCCCGCGTAGCTCAGTGGATTAGAGCGTTCGCCTCCGGAGCGAAAGGTCGCAGGTTCGACCCCTGCCGCGGGTACCAAACACCTTTCCGAAATTATCCTAACGCCTACGGACCTTAAAGTTTTTCCCTTAAAGTTTTTCTGAGTCAGCTGAGTCTGCAAGCACTTCGTCGTGCTGATCCGAGTGGAACTCGACACTCGCGATTCCTTGTCGAGGTACGTTACCTGGCGTGAAGGACTTATAGAGAGCAAAGCCTACGCACGCACCCAGCGTATTCAGAATTACGTCATCAATATCAACCGCTCGCGGATTCCCGAAAAAACGCAACAGGAATTGAATCGACTCAACACTTAAGGACAACAGTAGCGCAAACAAGAGCACGCGCTTCAACTTCAGGAATCGATTGCTGACGAGCGGCAACAAAATGCCCAAAGGCACAAAGAGGGCTAGGTTGCCGAGCGTGTTTCGCAAACAGAACGTCGTTATGTGTGGATGCTGGTTCGGATCCTGCAGAAAGCAGGTGAACGAATACCCAAGCGGTATTACGTTTATGTGATAAGAATGAGGATTTCTAAAACCGGAGAGGTGAGTGGGAACGATGGTAAAGGCAAAGATGACGCCGATGTAGAGCACGAGCGTTGCGACGAGCAGCTTCGTTTTGTTGGAGGTAGCCAAGCATCAAGAGAATACAGTAGGAAGCAGAGAGAGACTACGGAACAAGAGGAAAGGCGATTTTCCATTTGTCATTTGACATTTGTCATTTGTCATTGGAATCCAAGCTTGAGCGGGCAGGTCGGTGGATGCTTCCGGCATTAGATGACAGTCTTCGAGTTCACCTCCTTAAATGACAAATGAAAAATGTCAAATGACAAATGGAAAATCGGTTTCTGCTATTCGCTCGCTGCAAGGCCTTGCCGTTACCGCAGTCGCATCGCCGGGTCGCCAAACAGTGTCCAGGTGCGGCGCACGTCGCGATCGCTTGTAACTGCCTTAGCGGTGCGGGCCGCCTCGCCAAGTGCTACTGGCTGCGCTCCGAAGAGGAGCCGGTAAAACTCCTGATCGATAGCGTTTTGTCCAGTAGGTTCTGTCATCGTAGTCGAGGCCCAAACCGCCACTGCTCCTCCCGGGGCCTTCAGTAAAGCCTCCGATAAACTATCGTTGTAGGCATCCTGAAAGTAGCCATTGAAGCAGGTCATCATGGTGAACACTGACAAGCGATTCGTATTCGTCAGAGCGGGCGCATCAAGACTCGTCAGCAGCGAGCCGCCTGTCCAAACACCATTCGATCCGTGGCCCACGAAGTTCGTCACGCGCGGCCCCTGGTTAATGGCGCTGATGACCTGATCGTGAATGGCCGCATCGTCCGCACTGCGGCGGTTGATCGTCTTGACGGTCATCCGCCGGGGCAAAAAACTCTTCAAGGCACTGCTCTGTCCTTCAAAGCCTGTATCGGCTACCAGCAACGCGCCGCGTGATGGATCCGGCGGCGCACTTTCGTAGTCCAACACTTTCGCGACCAGCGCGTTCATGTCCGCGGCAGTCCTCACCGGCAAGCGTCCGAGAGCAATGTCGGCTATACCATCGTCATTGAAGTCGGCCAGCCAATCGTCACTCGCCGCTTCCATCAGGTTTGTATCGACTAGTTTCGTCGGCACAAGATCGTTTAGACCCTGGCCAAGATAGTTCTTCGGATCGTAACTGGCATCGCCCGCCAGCAACGCATAATGCGGCTTTCGCGTCCAGGTATTCAGCGCGCGCGCCAGATAATCGTGAATAGCCTGCGGCGAATGCCGGCCGAAGGTAAACTCATCGTAGAGGTCTTCGACGTCAACGACTTGAACGGCCAGCCCGCGATTGCGCCGGAGGGCGGCCAGGGGTTGAACCGCCGCCTTCAGCCTGCCGTTCACGACAACTACATAATCCGCACCTGCAGTTTGCGACGCCCAGACAGATGGCTGGTTCTGTTTCACAACGTCGGCGCACGAGAAGGAACTATCAGCAAACACGAGCAGCTTATGCACCTGACGGAAGGTCGCGCCCTCAACCTGCAGGTCTACAGAATAAGTGCCACCGGTCTCGCTGTTCACTTTCGCTGTTTGGGTGATCTCGATTACATCATCGGGTCTGGTGATGTCAACGACTCGAATGTTATTGCTGGTAAAGCCGGTAACTCGCCTAGTCGACCCGTTATCGATACTCATCACGAGTGCGTTCTCATCTGCGGCGAAGCTATGCGCATACGTTAGCCGAACGGTGTCAACCAGGCTTACATCCAAGGCATCCGCGGCGTTGCCGAGCGAAGTAAACTCAACAGTGTTATCGCCGTTGTGCAAGGCGGTCGCCGGAACTGCAAAGGTTTCCATCGCATGATCGGTATCGGCAAAGCCCAAGGTCCCCAGATCCATGCCGTTGAAGACAACGCGCACCAGGTGGTTCTGGTTCGTTACGCCCTGCAACGAAACTTCCAGCTGCGCCGGCGTGCCGGCGGCAACCGACGCAGCGTCAAGATTTCTGATGGGCAGCGTAGATGTTACTGGCGTGTTAGTAATGACCTGGCCGAAGAAATTTTCCACGTCTCCATTGCGCAAGCCGGAGAAGTAGATGATTCGCTCGCGGCGCTCGACCGTGAATTCAAAGCCGGTTGGCCCTGAAGGCGTACTCAGAGGCGGTGGATTGCGATAGACGAGATCGCGAATGCGCGTGCCAAAGTTTTGCGGCTCAACCACCAGGTAGTAGGTTTGCGCTTCGTCAGTGGGTGACTCAACGCCCTGGCCAAAGAACTCAATATAGTCAGACGATGTCAGGTGCACTTGGTCGCCCGACTGCTTGATGGGCACACTGCGCCCGTTCGCATATAGCTGTAGCTGCTGCGCGTTTACGTTCGGATCGAGACCGGCCGCCAACAGCTCCGGCTGCGTAATGCGATACCAGCCTGCCTTGGTGACGGCGATCTTGACGCCGGGCCGAGCTTCGATCTGTTGTTGTAGGGCGATGGCCTCGGTATCAGACACCAGCGGACTGGCGAGATCCCGGCGCTGTTCCGCGAATGCCGCGGGATAGGCATCCAAGCGAACACCCACAGCCGGCGTTGGCGGCGTTACTTCGTTCAGCAAAGCAGCACGCGGTCCGCCTCGACCGGGCTTTCTGTATTCCGCAATGGGCGCGATAGGCCCATGCAGCGTTCGCGTGCCGTCGACGTCAACGTCCTCGAGCCAGTATGTAACTCCCGGCACCCTACCGTCGTCCCTCTGCTTAAGGTCGTCGTACCACGTGTAGTCAAACCCTGACCTCAACGTGGTTGGTCCACCGGCTATCAGTGCTGAACCGGCAATGAGCGAAGGCGTGATAGACACGCGCCTGCCGTTCCGCTCGCGATAAATGTTGTAGCCGAGGTTGCGTGCTTCGTAGCCTGTCTGCCAATGCAGCAACACTTCGTCTCCGTTTTGAAGGGCCGCAAAACCAGTTAACTTCACTGCCGTCGGCTCATCTACCGTTACAGTCGTGTTGTCAAAAAACGCCGGCTGAATGCCCCCGGTTGAGCCCTGCCACCAGGCACCCATCAGCGGAAGCGACGTCCCTGTACTGGTGCTGTCCACAACTGTTCCCTGAGACATCAGAGTTCCGGTTGCTGGATCGGCAAATGCCGAAGGCCCGTCATTCCTCAGGAACAGCTCCCATGTTTCTGTTGCCGGTGTATAGGTGACTTTGATACTGAGATACTCCGCGCCGAAGTCTGCCAATCCGCCTGTATTCGAAACAATAATGTTCGTTAAGGCGCCCTGAATTCCGCCGCTGTATCTTGCTAACCTAATCGCATCTGCCATACCGGTCTGGCCCAGCACAACCGCATAACCGCTTCCGGTATTGTTGTTCGTATTCGACGTGCCGGCGAGGATGAAAGCCACGCCATAGGAACCGGCGTTGAAGCCGGCAGGGTCGGTCCTGACCTGCTGCATATTGAAAGTCCAGGTAACAACGCCCGGGTTGGCATTCAGGATCGTGTTGTAGGGACTAGTGAACGAGGAGGAAGGCGTACTCACCCGGACCCAGCCATTTGCATTTGGAGTGGCGTCAACGTCATTCGTCAATTCCAGTTGTGCCGGACCTGTATTTCTTCGCGCACCAAAGTCCGCACCGGATCTCGTAACACTCCAGGCGCTCGCGCCAATAGCTCCACTGGTCGTGTAGGTTGCGCTTTGATTCGTACTGAAGTCGTCGGTGAAGACTGTTGTTTGCGCTTGGGTTGGGCCACTCAACAGGAGCACCCAAAGCAACGTCAACAAAAAGGCGATCCGTCGCATCGTCTGATTAGGGGTCATTTGAGAATCCTCATTAGTTAGTGCTTCCCGCCGCAGCCGCGTCGGAAAACTTCAGATACATTTAGGCCCACCAGGGGCAGTCGGGTTGCAACTCGTACAGCAAAGCGTTACGGGACTGCATGGCTGGCCCGGAGCGAGACAGGTCGCGGCCTGGGCCGGCGTAGGCACCAGGATTGAAGTTATGACGGGCAAGGCTACTGCTGCCGCCAGACCTAACGATCGCGCCATTTGCCGTCGCGACATTCCGGCAAACGAAGGGGCCGTACTTTCCTGTTGTTCGAGGAGATGGATCTCTTCGAGTTGGACGAGGGCAAGCAAGACCAGATCTTCGGGGACGGCGACTGCCAACTGCGTGTTTAGCTTGCGCGCGATGTCGCTTGGCGCGCATTGGCCATCACAGGCGCGCCACACAAGCGCGGCACTCTGATTGAGGCAGTGGGCCTGGTCCCTTATTTTGTCGTACACCAGCACCTCATCAGGCAGCTCATGAATAACCAGGCCGTCGGCGCGAAGACGCGGAAACTGCGAAAGGGGCGTTCGCTTCATAGATTCTCCTGTTATGGATAGGGGACAGAGACGGACTCAAGAGGCTTTCTCAGTCCCTCAAATGCATTTCACTAATGAAGCGGCCTGCGGAAGGGTGTCCGGGACAGCGGCGCAGCGGGTGTTCTGCAGTTTTGACTGCCGGCGATTCTAAACGAGCTTTGGTGTCTGAACAGCATGCCGGCGTGAAAGCGCGTTTTTTATCTTTTACAAGGTTTCTTTTAATCACGAATGACGAGAGCCAAACTGCAGAACCGCGAGCGGTAGCGAGCGGATACTAGAAGCAACTAAAGCTAGGATCAGACTGCGGACGAGGATGTGAGTAGCATCCGCTCGCTACCGCTCGCGGTTCTGCAATGTCGGTCCTTGAATCGCATCCTTCACTGGCCCTCGCATCGCGTTGGCATGGTTGTGCGAAAATGGTAGGCTCACGACATGGCCGCCCAGTTGAAAGATCCAAGCGACAGCCGAGGCACGATTTTGGTCGTCGATGACTTTGATGACACCCGACTCCTGCTCCGAACCTGGTTGCAGAAAAAGGGCTTCCGGGTAGTTGAAGCTGAAAACGGAAATCGCGCGATCGCGGCCGCGGAGTCCAACCATCCTGATTTGATTATCATGGACGTGGAGATGCCGGAGTTGGATGGACTGGCAGCGACGCGGAAGATTCGCGAGCTGAAGGGTTTTGCCGCCGTCCCGATCCTGGCCGTCTCCGCCTATGGCGCCGATCAATATCGAGACCACGCCCTCGCCGCCGGCTGCAATGAATATCTCTCAACTCCTTTTGAGCCTGAGGAGTTGGAACGGCTGATTCGAGAGCTGATCAAATAAATCAGGTGATGGGTAATGAGTAGGCGTTTCACCACTAATCTCTACCTGGGTTTTTACTCATCACTCATTACTCATCACTCATTACTGTTTTAAAGCTATGCGACTAACCCTGGCAACATTCTTAATCTTGTTCTGTGCCATTGCCTCTCTCGCGCAAGACAACAAATGCACGTTAAAACTGACTGACCTTCCCGCCGCGCCCGAGCTGTTTGGGTTTCATCTCGGCATGACAACCGAACAGGCAAAGGCACGCGTGCCACAAGTAGACCTCGGGCGGGCCGACCCTTTTGGCGTGTCGAAAACAAGCATTAACCCCGACTTCGATCCGCGTATCGACAAGGCGAGTCTGAACGGCGTCAGAACTGTTTCACTCGACTTCCTCGATGGTCGATTGACTTCGCTTTGGTTCGGTTACGACGGCACGTTCAAATGGACGACCGTGCCGGATTTCGTTAAGGGCATCTCGAATTCCCTGCACCTGCCTGATGCCTGGCGTCCCTGGAAAATCCGCGGCCAACAACTAAGCTGCGCCGACTTTCAAATGACCGTGATCATAGTCTCGGAAGGTCCGAGCTTTCGCATCATCGACGAGACTGCGGAAGAAACTATTGCCGCCCGCAGGGCAGCCAAAGAGGAACAGGACTCGGCTGCGGAAGAAGGAGCGGCTGAGATCGTTGCCGACAAAAAAACCAGGGTTTACTACCTGGACAGCTGTTTGCCCGCTCAGGGGATCAAGGAAGCAGATCGAGTAGCATTCAACTCCAGGGAAGAAGCGGAAAAGGCAGGTTACAAACTGGCGCAGAATTGCCAGTGAACCCTTTGTCGTCCCACAAGCAATAACTTTGCAGACTAAAAGGAGCCCCAAGATGTTGAAAGAATTTCGTGACTTCATTGCCAAAGGCAATGTCCTTGACCTGGCGGTGGCGGTGATTATCGGAGCTGCATTTGGCAAGATTATCAGCTCGTTGGTTGAAGGCGTAATCATGCCGCCCATCGGCTTGCTGCTGGGTAAAGTGGATTTCTCAAATCTTATTATCGATCTCTCGGGCCAGCATCCCGCCTCCCTCGCCGATGCGAAAGCGAAGGGACTACCCGTAATTGCTTACGGCGCCTTCCTCAATGACGTCATCACCTTTCTTATTGTGGCGTTAGTGGTCTTTCTGGTTGTAAAAGCCGTCAACAAGATGCAGCGTGAGAAACCCGCTGCAGCCACAACCAAGGATTGTCCGTACTGCTTGTCGTCGATTCCCATTGCGGCGACACGTTGTTCGGGATGCACTTCGGAGCTGCCGGCCGCAATCTAGTAACGGGAAACCGAAAGCAGCGGGGGCAAGCCCGCCTTCCCGACCCAGAGCCAAGCCGAATTGAGTTTGAAAGAACTGATTGGAAGGCTTTCAAGTAAAACCGATTAAGGAACTTGGCAGTCTCAAGGTCAGGAAGGCGGGCTTGCCCCCGCTGCTTTCGACCGCCAACTACAATCCATCGGTAAATTAATTCATGCGCGAGTGTCCACGTTGCGAAAGTTGTTATGAAGATGACGTGCTCGTGTGTCCATTGGATCAGGCAAACACCAAGCACACACTGCCGGGGCCGACATTGCTCTCGTCGCGTTATTTGCTGGAGAAGCGCCTGGGCCGGGGCGCGATGGGCCAGGTCTACCTCGCGCGCGATCAAAATCTCGTTACTCGCCGCGTCGCCATCAAGACTGTTCGCCCGGACATCCTCAGCGACGAGATGCTGCAGGAAGGTGAAGCGATAGCGCGGTTTGAGCGAGAGGTTCGCGCTGCCGCTTCTATCCGTCATCCTAATGTGGTGGACGTCACGGATTTCGGCAAGAGTCCCGAGGGCGTTTTTTTCCTGGTGATGGAATATGTCGACGGCGAAAGCCTTTACCAGCTGTTGCGGCGCGAAGGCACTCTTGACGTTCAGCGCACCGTGACGATTCTCGGCCAGGTGGTAGCCGGCGTTGAAGCAGCCCATGATGCCGGCATACTGCATCGCGATCTCAAGCCCGCCAACATTTTCATCATGCAAAGGTTGCGCAGGACCGGCAGTGCCGGAACCCACGACGGCTTCGTGAAAGTCGGCGACTTCGGACTGGCCAAAATAATCCACGCCGATCAGACCGGAACAACTTCCGAGCGCGGACCTGAATCCCGCGGGATTATTGGCACTCCTGAATACATGTCGCCTGAACAAATGCAGACTGGCGTGCAATTGGATGCGCGGTCCGACATCTACGCCCTCGGAGCCATCGCTTACCACATGCTGGGCGGCCGTCCTCCGTTCATAGGGGATCTGCCCCAGCTGGTGGCGCAGAAACTTATGCAGTCGCCGCCGTCTCTGCTGAGTTTGCGTTCTGATATTTCCGCGGAAGTAGACAAGATAATTCTTCGAGCATTGGCGCGCGACCCGGAGGAGCGGCCTCAGGATGCCAGCGATTGGTTCGATCAGGTCGAGACGGCCGCCGGAAAACAATTTGAGGCTCCGGCGCAAACCGAATCGCGCTTAGTGGTCATGGCGCCGCATGGCTCGGAAGTTTATGTCGACGATGAGCGACATGGGAGCATCGGGCGCTCGGGTCGTGTGATTCTGAATTCAATCCCTCCCGGCCAGCATCTGCTGCGCGTAGCGCGAAGCGGTGAAGTTGACGACGAGCGCGTGATCGAAATTCGCCCTGACGGCATTGAACAAATTATTCAGGCACAGTTTAAGAGCGCGCCCACGAGCGCACCGTTGACGCCCTCGCGGGGAGGAAGTCTTGATAGCCGGACAGGAACGGATGTGAACTCGCCGCGCATCGTCGCCTGTGCAAACTGCGGCTCACGCTTCGCCGAAGGGATAAAATTTTGCGGCCGCTGCGGCAACTCAAGATTCATATTTGTAACTAACGAAGGGCCAGGCGTTCAGAATATTGGCATTAGTCCAGCCACCGCGGCGCCAACCACAGTGGCGTGCCCGCGTTGCAAACAGCAATACCCTGCCACCATAAGATTCTGCGGAAAGTGCGGCATTCCCATTGGCGCGCCCGCGTCGCTCGATTGGAGTCAGCCACGGCCGGTAGAAGTGGTTTGCAAGGCTTGCGGCAGTAGCTATTCGGGCGGCACAAAATTCTGCGGCCGCTGCGGTAAACCTATCGGCCCTTGAGCCGCCCGCTAACAGACAAAGATTCAACGTGGCCCACGCAAAGTCAGAACTGGGAGCGTAGCGACCAGCCAAGGCATTCACTTCAAAAAGTTGGGGTTGAAACGGTTTCGGCTTAAGTTGTTCGTCAGTTGCGCTTTTGGCTGGTCGCTGCGCTCCCAGTTCTGACTTTATCCGGCCATTGTTGGTGTTCAATTGCTCAGTTAAATCTTCATCCCGCTAAACCGCCGGGCATTTTATTTACATGAAGTACTTGGGTTGATGAGTCAAGCATGTTGTTGCCCTTGAGCCTCACCGTGGTTTCCTGAATAATAGTGCCCGGTCCAAAGTCCAAGGTGCGATATCCAATGTCCAAAGTCTGTTCGCCGAGGCGGCACTCGACTTTGGACGTTTAGCTAAACGGGATCAAGCTGCTCGGCTGGCCTGTTTGCAACGCGACCATGATCCGGGTTCTCGACTTTGGACGTTGAACTTTGAACTTTAGACTTCGATCCAGGAATGAAAAGCTGCCCAACTTGTAATCGCACTTATACGGATGCCTCGCTCAACTTCTGTCTGGAAGATGGCACTCCGCTGGTCGTCAGCCCCCCGTCCGGCTTCGATCCGAACGCTACGATTCGCTATACCGACCCACGCGACACAGGCCACCCTCCAGCCGAGGTGATCCGTCAGGCCGCTCCGACTTACCAGGTTTCTACTCCCGTTGCCAGCCATGGTTCTCAGTTTGGTCAACAACAGTCGCACCTTTCAGTGCCAGGGCCAGTCAGGAAATCAAGAGCGATCTGGTGGATTCTTGGCGGCGTCGCGCTGGTGGCACTCATCGGTATCGGCGCGGTGGTGATGATCATCGCGCTCGCCGGCATGGGATCTAATTCAAACACTAACTCAAACCGGGCAAACGTTAACCGGCTCGGCAACCGCAACACAAACGCAAACACAAACGTTGCCAATGTGAACGCCAACGCGAGTCTTCCCGCAACCACTACCGACGATTTTTCAGCACAGAAATGGGGCACCGGCAATTACGATTTCGGCGACATCTGGTACGCCGGCGCCGAATACCACATGCGCGCCAAGGCAGATAAATATCTGGTGATGTACGCGCCTTCCCAGGAGTACAAGACAGAGAATGCGACGGTTAGTGTAGCGGCGCGCAGCGTTGACGGAACGGCGACGGCGGCCGGGTATGGTCTTATCGTGCACGGTGAAAGATCGGCAAGCAACGAGCTTGAGGATTACGCGCTGCTGATTTACACCGGCCCGGAAACGAAGTATCAGATCGTGAAGCACAAGGGTGGCAAGCAGACGGCGATGGTCCCCTGGACGGCGTCCGGCACCGTCCACCCCGGCGCGGCGTCCAATGCCCTGGAGGTGCGGGCCCGTGGTTCAGAACTCGCGTTCTATATCAACGGCCAGTACGTCAATCGCATTACCGATAGGGACAACTTCAAGGCCGGCGTCGCCGGACTCTATACCAGCGGCACAACCGAAGTCGCGTTCGACGATCTCGAGATCCGGAGATGATAAGAAGGACTCAGCCTCCTGATTCTACCTTCTTACTTCTGAATTCTGAGTCCTGAGTTCTGAGTCCTGCTTTATGCAAGTTGATCTCAAAGTTTTGGCCGGTCCTTACGAAGGTCGCGTTTTCTGTTTCACTCAACCCGACACCTTTCTTATCGGGCGCAGTAACGATGCTCACCTATGCCTCACCCACGACAAGTTTTTCTCGCGTAATCACTGTCTGCTGGAAATAACTCCGCCGCATTGTTTCCTGCGCGACCTCGGTTCAACCAACGGCACCTTTGTTAACGGCAAAAGAGTTTCCGAAGCGTTCCTTGAGAATGGAGCTCAAATCCAGGGCGGCGAGACAATTTTGCTGGTTGAAGTGAGTACCGGGTCAGTGGGCGAGAATTCGTCAGACACTTCGCGGGCTGATTCCGTCGCCAATTATCCGGTCAAACCGACGATTATCACGGTGGCCTGTCTGAATTGCGGCCGGCGCGAAGAAGCGCAGGCCGCTTCCGCGGAAGAACATTTAACTTTCCTTTGTGAGGATTGTCGCATCGAGCTGAAGAAGACTCCCCAGCCAATTCCTGGCTACGACATGGTTAGAGTGCTCGGCCGCGGCGGCATGGGATGCGTGATGCTGGGGCGGCATCAGACTACTGGAAGCGCGGTCGCCATCAAGACCCTGCTTCCGGAGTTTGCCGTAAGCGACAAAGCAATGCGTCGCTTCATGCGCGAGATCGATGTGGCGGCGTCTCTCAAACATCCCAGTATTGTGGAGTTCAAGGATCGAGGGGTGCACAACGGCGTCGTCTACCTGGTAACTGAATTCATCGATGGAGCCGACGCTGCGCGACTGGCTGACGCGCGTGGCGGTCGCCTGCCCGAACGGGAAACGCTGGAGATCGTCTCGCAGATTCTCGATGCCCTTTCATACGCACACGCTCAGGGCTACATTCATCGCGACATCAAGGATCAGAATATTTTGGTGAGCGGCGCCTGGCCGAACTTATCAGCGAAGCTGACAGACTTTGGACTCGCCAAGAGCTTCACACAATCAGGCATGAGCGGGGTTACGGTGGCTGGAGAAATGGCGGGCACGCTCGCGTATATGTCGCCCGAACAACTAAGAAACTTTCGCGACGTAAGACCGCAGTCGGATGTTTACGCCGTAGGGATGACAGCCTACAGCCTTTTATCAGGCCGGCTGGCGCTGAACATCGGCAGAAATACCAGCATGGCCGAAACGATTAAGGCCATTTTCGAGCAACCGACAATTCCACTGCGACAGCAAGCCCCTCATCTTCCTGAAGCCGTCTGCGAAATCATAGATCGCGCGCTCGTCAAAGATCCGACTCAACGTTGGCAATCTGCGACGGCGATGCGCAATGCGTTAAAGCATGTGAGTTGAATCTGTGGCGACCAGCGGGGGCAAGCCGCCCTTCCTGACCTTGAGACACGCATCTAGTCGCTCCGCGCTCTATCTTGAAGGCCTCTCTACCTCGTGAGAACACTCCAGTAAGAGCAGCTCAGGGTCAGGAAGGCGGGCTTGCGCCCGCTCTTCAGGTGAACTCCTATTAATTTCTCCCGCCCGGAGTACAACCCGGCCCGCAAAAAGCAGGGAGGCCGCTCACTCTTTCGTCATGATAGTGGCGGCAACGCCTGGGCCGGTCGATACTCGAACGCTACCGGCGGCGAGCAGAATTGAAATGCTCGTGTCGTCGTAACGCAGCTTCATGCGTGTCTCGGGAAGAGCCTCGACGCGTCCGAGTTTACCCAGGCTGACGACGGCGCTTGACCCTTTCGCCGTCTCGACTGTGCTGCCTGAGGCGACGATGTCACCGGTAGCCGCCGGCTGTCCGTTAACTTTAACCATGCCGGTTACGGTCAAGAGGCCCATTTGCTCCTGGGCTCGCGCGGCTGGCAAAAGGACCTGGGAAAATCCGGCAAGGAAGGCCAGGGTAAGAACTAACGCTAAATATCTAACGATCCAGATTCTGGTAACCATTATTCTTCCTCGTGAGTTGTAGAGTGTTGAATTAAACATGTCACATACTAAGGCGGAGAATTCAAGAAAAACCTATCAACCGAAATTCAGCCTCACAAAGCATTAAGCCTTTTGGAGTGCGGTGACCCGTCACCGCTTTCGTCTTGGGCGGCTTGACGCCCATGTCTTCAGAACTTTAGGGCCAACAAAAGTCGCGACAGGTCGCGGACTAAAGCGGTGACAAGTCACCGCACTCCAAAAAAAAAATCTATTTACGCAAGGCCGCGGCCTGGACCGTAACCGGTTGGCTGCTGCTAGTGATTGCAAACTTCCAATTCTCGATTGCTGTGCCTTTAGTCTGTAGATTGGAAGTCAGGTAGTAGAGTCGCTGCGTTGCCGGTTGATCTGGAGCCTGCTTGAAACGGTCGTTCAAATAATAAGGCGGTATGCTCTGGTAGTAGAGCGTCGCCTTCACCGTCAGATTTGCCGGATCCAACTTTTGCCCCGGTGGCAATGTCACCTCATATCTGACAACGCCCGTTCCACTGCCGTCTGCATAAGCTGGATCGTTTCCCACCTTCACCGGCAGCGTTTCATGCAGAAACTCCGCCGGGATGTAAGGCGTTTTGTCAGGCCGAAGCGGGCCGGTGCTGGTCCAGCCATATGGCAACAGCCGATTGTCCTTGAGTTGATAATCACGCCGGATGAAGCTGGTCGTTAGGGCGCACTGATTATTCAGGTTCAGCTCCTCGTAAATCTGTACTTGATCCTGCCGCGTGATTGCCATTCCGGTTTCCTTGTCGAGATCCCAGTAGAAATGTGGCTGGTAGTATTGAGGGTTTATGCCGGGCAAATAGTTGGCGCTGCATGGGGCCGGATAGTCGTGGTTCGCAGGCTTGCTGCCGTCGTGGTAAACGTCAAAAAGTTCCGAGGGTAGCCGATTGCTTTGACTACTGCCGCCATCCATGATGACGCCCAGTTCATTGGTGCAGCCCGAGCACCACACAGTTTGTCCGCTGTTGTTGTCGATCACGCGCAACTCTAAAAACGCTCGGCGGAAACCAACCCCGCTCGGCAGCCGGTGTCCGGTTTTGTTTGTGACCAGAACATCGGCGATGAGTTTCTGATTGCTGACCGTAACTGGCGACAATGCCAGCTCGGCCGTCCCGCTTTTTGCCTGCTCCTGGAAAGCGTCGATCGCAGACGCCAGATCATCGAGGCCGGACATGTAATCGTTCTGACGCACGCCGAGGATTTGATTGGCCAACATGGTGCTGCCGTTGGATTGATAGCCCTTCATAAACTGGCGAAACAACTCCAGCAACGAAACATTCAAACCTTGAAGTTGGTGACGAGCAAAACCCTTGTCTCTGAAGCGAACGCGAATTTTTTCCGAAGGCAAACGATTGCCGGTTTGTGGATACTGGTCGTCCTCGATGATCGCGATCGGCTGCTGAATCACCGGCACGTTCAGAGTCCCTTTAAAGTTGGAGTACTTCGTTTCCATGTGACAATCCTGACAGGTGCGCGCCTTCGGATTGTGTCCAACTTCGTTTTGATAGCCGCTGTTGAGCCATTCCAGGTAGGTCAACTGCTCGAGGTGTGGCTTCTCCGGATCAAGAGTCGGATTGTCCATCAGTGGAAGGTTGATGGTGTGGCAGTTGCCGCACATTCGCGAACTCTTAATGTACGGATCATGTTTTGGTTTAATCCCCAAAGAGTTATTCATCGGATCGGTAACAATTTCCTGATCGGTAAACGGGCCGAAGATTTGATCGGCGTTGCCAGTGGTGAAGTCGCCGGTAATGTTGTGCTTGAGGAAACTCGTAATCGCATCAGGTTCATCCTTCACTATTTTGTCTTCGACGATGCGGTGGCAGGACATGCAACTGACTCCGTCACGCGCCAGCGCGCCGTAGATGTAGGCTTTGGGGTCAACCGGTTTCGGATCATCATAAGTGGCGAAGACAAAGTCCGGCTTGAAATCCCCCTTGTTCATTCCACCATGATCGTCGTCGAGTCGCCGCTTTCCCATAACCCCGTGACACTTGAAGCAAGTGTTGTTGATTGCCTTGATCTTTTCTTCAATCTTCGCCGGATCGTTTTTGAAGAAGTTCTTAACGAAAGCAATCTCGCTATCAAGTTGCGCATAGAAAATCGGATCGCGCCCCGCCAGGCCCATCGGCGACCAGCGCCACTCACCAAAAGGTGAAACGTTCATCTTCGGCGTTGAGCCATCTGGTTGTGCCGCACCGGCGTAAAACATCACATTGCCGTAGGTGCCGGCGCTGTGACAGCCCATGCAAGCATCGGAAGTAAGAAACTGATTTGGATTTGGTGACGGCGAGGGCGATGGTTGTGGCCCGAGGTTTTGGGCCACGATATGGTCAAAAGTCTCTCCGGGAAACTTGCTCACCTTGTCCAGTGGCACCGGAGAAATTGATTTGTAAAATGCTACAAACTGCGGGTCTGCAGTCAACGACGACGGCAGCGCCGACTTTTCCTTGAGGATCTCCACGGCGAGTTGTTGCCGCAAATCCACTGGTGGTTGAGTATGTCCTCCGGTGGGTACGACCTGATCGCTCGCGGGAGCATCGCAGGGGCCCGGCAGCGGCGGCGGAGGTGGTGTGGCTTCAGACGCCCACGAAAGGTCAACGAAATAGGTATCGTAGTCGCCCGGGAAGCCCTTGATGTTTTTCGTATAAGTAAACGTCAGCTCCTTTTCGGCAGAGGCGTGACAACGTGTGCAATAGAGCCCGAAGCCGCCATAGGGAACAGCAAACGGAGCCTTGTTGTTGTCCGCGCATTGTGCTGCCCAACTCTCATCCCAGTACCAACCATCCTTTGCTCCCTTCGCGTCCTTGATCATGATGGTCCAGCCTCTAAGCAAGGGCGGCCCCTGCAGTTGATAGCGCGCCGCCGGGGCTGCGTACTGCTCTTTAACGATCATGGCGCCATCGGGAATCACATCGTCGGGATTCTTCCTGAGCAGCCAATTAATGACTGCGGGCGAGTAGTAAATCTTCACCGTGGGGTGCACGCCATAGCTGGTGTTGTTCACGTATGGGCCAGTGTCGCGCAGTCCTTTGTCTTCACACCACTTCAGGTTGCGATAAATCCCTTTGGCAAGAAAAGTCTTAAGCTCGGACTGAAAATCTGGAAGCCTGTTTGGCAAAAAGGAACTGGGCAAGGGCAGTCCGCTTTCACGACCACCAGCGCATGGCGAAGCCTGAGCTGCAACAGAATCGATCATGACCGGCTGGCCTGTGTTTACTGCAGACGTCTGTGCGGCGTGTAGACCAGAAATCCCCTGGAATGCGGAAAGAACAAAGAAGAAAATCGTGATCATGAAACGCTTGCTGTAGCCGGACATCTTCCAGACTCCTTTGTTAGTTGTCGAACAACCTCTGCCAAGGCCATGGTCGGGAACGACGGCGTCAGTGAGATTCTGTAAACTGCGCTAGGGATTCGCAGCGTTTCAAGATTGAGTACCCTGTGGATGAGAAGTGCGCACGAAATCTACCGCATGAGTTGCAGGTGTACAAGGATTTTCTGCGTTCTGCTCCTGCCGCCTGCACCTGCTCCGCCTTCTGTCCCTTGCCTCTACGAAGCCAAAAAAGCTCAACAAAATAAGGCTTTACTTAAGCACGACGGGGCCGCATAATACGCCCCAACACCGGCCCGAGAGCCGGTGAAACAGTCTAGAGGACAAGGGTCGAAAACCGACTTTGAAATCCCCGACGCGCGCTTGAAACAGGCAAATGCCTGCGCTCCCAGGAGACACCGCAATGAGATCCATCTGGAAAGGCCACATTAGGTTCCTGTTGGTAGCTATCCCGGTCCGCATCTACAACGCCATTGAGACGGCCGAGAAGATTCAGTTTAACCAACTCCACCGCGAGGATTATGGCCCGATCGGCTACGACAAACGCTGCAAAAAATGCAGCCAGGTCGTCAGCAATGACCAGATCACCAAGGGCTACCAGTACGAGCCGGACCGCTACGCGATCGTCGAGCCGGAAGATATCGCTAAAGTGAAAATCAAAACTACCAGAGCGGTAGACATCGTCGGCTTTGTAGACAGTTCCGAGATTCCGACGACGTTTTACGACGCGCCTTACTACGCCGGCCCGGACGGCCCCGTCTCGGAGAAGCCCTACGCATTACTGCGCGAAGTGATGAAGCAAACCGGCAAGGTAGGAATCGGCAAGATAGTGTTGCGAGATCGCGAAGACATGGTTGCCCTGTTTCCACACGAAGACGGTTTGGTGATGCAGAAGCTGCACTACCCAAATGAGATTCGTAGTATGAAGGATGTGCCGGAGCTGGATAGCGCCACCAAGGTCGACAAAAATGAGATGAAGATGGCGACGATGCTGGTCGAGCAGATGGTCACGACGATGTCGGAGATTGATACCGTCGACCAGTATAACGTGGCGCTGAGGAGCCTGATCGACTCGAAGATCAAGGGCAAGAAGGTAGTTGAATTTGAGGTTGAAGAACTACCCAGACTTGATATCATGAGCGCGTTGAAGAAGAGCTTGCAGCAGTCGAATCGTAAGCCGATGGTCAAGGCGGCTCCCGCGGCGGCAAAAAAGAAAGCGCTTACGTTGGTGAAGACAGAAGCTAAACCAAAAGCAGTCAAGAGACGCAAGGCTTCCTGAGTATCTCTTGTTTAGTTAGCGTTATATCCAGCGTTATAGATGAAAGAAAACAGCAATAAGGTTTTGTCCTTCCCCTCACGTGTTCCCGCGAAGGCTGACTACCAGCGCGTTAAGGCAAACTATTCCATTCGTGAAATCAAACAGCTCTTCGGATTGAGCGAACGCACGATCCGCCGCTGGACCGAACAGGGCATCATCCAGGGCACGCCCACTCCCAACCCGAACGAATTCAGTTACGACTTCCAGGCCCTTACTCAGTTTAGACGAGTGCGCGAATTGCGCGCCCTGGGCCAGAGCATTCGCCAGATCGAGGCGGAGCTTCAGGGACAGTTGAGTCTCTTCCGTGGCGCAAGCGAAACCAGAATCTCGCGACTCCGGACTCCGTTTGAAGAAGCGTTAGTGCTGGATGATCAAAACGATCCGAAGGCGGTAGAGTCGTACCTTGAAGCGATCACTGACGGCGACAACGTTGCTGAGGCCTATTGCAACCTCGGAATCATTAATAAGGATCTCGGGAACGTTGCGGCCGCGCTCGACAACTTCACGCTGGCGCTAAAGCATGAGCCGCGACACGTTGAGGCCCATTACAACTTAGGCAATCTCTATTTCGATGCCGGCCAACTCCCGCTCGCGCGCCTCCACTATGAGGCTGCAGCGCAAATCGAGCCGCGCTTTTCCCTTGTCTACTTCAACCTGGCTCTGGCCCATTTCAAGTTGAATGATCTGGCCGCTGCTCTCGCCGCCATCGCCAATTACAAAGAACTGCGTCAGCCCGACGACGAGGAGACTGAGGCGATCAATCAGTTGCTCAAGGCGATGCAGGACCCCTGGCGACCCGACGACGCGAAAAGTTGATCGCTAACAAATCGGCAAATCCTTCCGAGGATAAGTGAATCATTCAACAAGCCTGCGAAGCAGCCTCGTTGACAAAATCGCTCAGCCCCGGGGGGGACCGAATGTTTATAGATTACTGCCGTCAATAAGGTTCTTCGCTCCAGCGGAGCGAAATGTATAGTTCGAGTATTCCTCTATCAGTACATTGCGCTCGGCTGGAGCGCCAAACAGTGGTTGGCCGCGAAGTCTATAAACATTCTGGAGCCAAAACATTTATCGGCCACATCATGAGAGACACTTATCAAGTCTGCGGGCAAAGCGGACTAAGGCTCAATTAACTCGCTAAGATCGAGAGCGATCATTGGGAATCTTCACTGGCAACTGGCGCCAAATAATAATAGAATTCATACCCTCTTCCCTCAAGTCACCATTTCAAGGAGGTTCCCCAATGGCGCAAGTGAAGTGTCGCGTCCTGATCATCGATGACCACGATGATACGGCTGAAATGCTTAAGATTCTGCTTGGAGAGGAAGAGTACAAAGTTACAACTGCGGCGACGATGAAAGAAGCGTTGTCACTGGCGGAGAGCAAGGAGTTTGATCTCTACGTGTTGGATAAACGATTGCCTGATGGTAGTGGCGTTGAATTGTGTACGAAGCTCAACCAGATAACACCTGGGGTTCCCTGCATCTTCTACACCGGCGACGCCTATGAAATTCATCGCGTGGAGGCCATCGCAGCAGGCGCCGACGCTTACGTAGCGAAGCCTGACATCGAAGGATTGATTGAAAACATAAGCAAGCTGCTGGCGAAAGCAGAATGCGCGTCGGCGACGAATTAGGATGGAGTGAAAAGTGAAGAGTGAAAGGTGAAATGCAAGCCTTTCGTTTTACTCTTCACTTTTCATCTTTCACTTTTCACTGACTTGACACGTCAGTTGACCGACGTATAATTCCATTCCGCTTAATGGGCCGATAGCTCAGTTGGTAGAGCAGCTGACTCTTAATCAGCGGGTCGCAGGTTCGAGCCCTGCTCGGCTCACCATTACTAGGAAAAAAGACTTAGCATTTTCAACTAGCTTCCAAAACTTAGATTTTGACTAGCTGATTTAAGTTAAGTCTTTTTCCATTTGTACGAACCCGTTTGCGCTGGAGTCTTTCTTACGGGAAGTTGCCACAACCCACTTCACACTTCAATATTTCCTTCTGAATGTATTTGATGCCCTGTTAGATGGAGTAGAAATGCAAGAGATAGGACACCGTTTGAAAGACTAATAAATACCTCCTCTGAAGAGGAGATAAGCAACAATGAAACTGAGAGACGCCCCGATTACGGCGGAAATCAGTCCTGCTAAGAGGACATCTTTATTCCTAAACCAAAACGATTCTTGTTCGTGGCGGTTAGTCGAGAAAATTCTTGAGAATCTGCCAATAGCGTCATTGGTGAATAGTGAAAGGGCGATTATGAAGAGAGCGAAATCGATAACAATTCTAACGCCTATAGGAACCCAGCTAAATACCGAGACAAGTCCAACGAGGAGGAACACTCCAGCCCAAAAAGGAAACGGGCTAAAAAGGACACCAGTCGAGGCGCGTCTGTGAGCACTAAAGAACGGCTTAAGTCTCGTGAGAAGTCCTAATGTTTTAGGAGTGGTTTCGGAAGCATGAAAGGTTATTTTCTGCTTGGAAAGCGTAATCAAAACACTATCGGGGAAAGTGGCGAGGAAGGCTATTGTTGCGATGTCCTTACCATCGTATTTGTCTAAGAATTCCGTCAACGACTCGTATTCATAGTCAGCATCGTAAACCTGAAGAGTGGCGGGTTCCTCCTGCTGAATTATGTCAACAAGTTCCTCAAGTCCTGGCCGAAAGATATAGATAGAATGGAAATTGCAATGAGTAATTTGTGCCCATGAAAAACGAGACCTTCTCTTCATGGGCCATAACCTACCACAAAAATAAGAAAAAACCGCTCCCGTAACTTGTACAGAGCTTTTCTAGACTAAGCAGGTCCTTGGGCATCGCTATGACGTAAGGCAAGAAGTTCGCCTTCTGGTTAGCTCAGGCATTCCTTCATACATTGTCTCTATAATAGCGATTGGTATAGACACTGTGCCGCTATACCAGAGTTGGCCGTTAACATAGAAACCAAAACGCAGGGGATGTTTCTCCTAGAGTGGAGTAGAGAAAGGAGTAACCCTATCTCCTGCTCGTGCTGTTCTCTGCTAGCGTTGACAGTAGATACACAGCAAACGTCGCCAACCAGTGCTCGCCTTCGTAGTTGCCGCTAGTTACATGTGCCAAGCCGTCGTGCTCGTGGAGTTGCGTTGCCGTTATTAACTGCGTGGCGGCGGGGTCATTGCGAGCCAGGGCCGAAGCAATGCTGCGCATGCACCAGGCGCGGCTGAGATTTAGCCCGTCTAGGTGCGCGAGCTTCCCATCAGTTCGGTCTGACACGATTGCAGGCGTCAGGAGACTCTTAGGTTCACCCGCTTCAAGGCCAGGCAAAAACTTGTGGAACCATTCGGTAAACTCCGCGGGCCCGAGGACGCGACGCATCAGGTCGGCCTCCACTAAGGCCGGTGACAGAAAGTCCTCGCCACCGGGTTCCAAACCTGCCGGATAATTTTCATCCAACAAAAAGTATCTGCGGCTCTGCTCTTCAATCAGCCTTCCAAAACTTTGATCCTTTAGGGCGCGCGCGTAGTCCAGCGCCAGGCACAGGCCAAAGGCAGTATTCGAATGAACTCCGGTTCGAATTGGGTAGGTCTGTTTAGGCAGAAACTCCTGATACCTGTGCACAACGGCAGACGCCAGCGGCTCTAAATCGCGAGACCATCTCTGTCCATCCTCATCTTCCCAGTCGTGCAGTTCTTCAGCCAGTTTAAGCAACCAGGCCCAACCGTAAGTGCGTTCAAACGAAGTGCGGCCGCTCTCTTTGAAGTAAGCAACTTCAGCAAGCAGGTTCTCTGGCGTCAGGTTCTTGTCGAGAGCAGCGCGAATCTCCTGCATGTCTTCGATCGGTGCTGATCGTCGCAGCAAATGAACCAGCATCCAATGTCCGTGCACCGCTGAATGCCAGTCGAAGCAGCCGTAGAAGGCGGGATGTAGAGAACGAGGGCTCTGTACCTGACTAGCGTCCTCGATGCAGTGATCGAGCTTGTTCGGGTATTCCCTGCCGATACAGTTGAGTACCAGCCTCGCGAAATCAGAACTATACGTTGAGAGTGTTGGAGTCATTTGACGAAAACTAACCGCCAAGAGGCCAGGACCGCCAAGTCAATACGAAACAGGCGGATTGGAGTAGGGTTCAAACGGTGGCCATCATTTCAAACTTACTGCGGTTTTAGTCTTTTGGCGCTCTTGGCGTCTTGGCGGTTTTCTCAAAACATTCGGATCAAAAGCCACATCACAATCACGTGGAACGCCAGAATGGTTAAAGCAAAAGGCGCTTGATATTTGATTACGCCGTATTGATCGCGCATGTCCAGCAGTGCCGTAGGAACTATATTGAAGTTGGCCGCCATCGGTGTCATCAAGGTACCGGTTGATCCCGCGGTGAGCGTAATGATTGCCACCAACGCCGGGTTCACGCCGAAGGGCTTGACGATCAGAGGCACCAGCACGCCCGCGGCGATTACCGGGAACGCAGCAAATGAATTTCCCATCACCATCGTGAACAACGCCATGCCTACGCAGTTAGCGATGATCAGCAGAAAAAGATTCTGGCCGGGTATGATCTTGTGTATGCCGGCGGCAATCAGGTCGCCTATCTTGCTGGCCGTGAAGATGATGCCGAGCGAAGCCAGGAGCGGCGGCAGGATGTTCACCGCGCCCATCGCATCGTTAAGTCTTCGTCCTTCCTGAAACGCTTCACCCAGCGTTCCTCTGGTTAAAGCCAGCCCGACCGCTATTGCCACGATGCCGCTGAAGCCAAGCCCGACAATCGCGCCATCATTCGTATTAAGGCCCAGCAAACGAAAAGCAATCGCGAAGGCGAAGGTGACGAACGGAATCGTTAACACTACCAGGAAAATTCGATTGCCCAGACTGCGTACCTTTTGTTCGACCTGGCCTGACTTTGTTACCTCGTCAGTACGCTTATGGCCGACGCGGCCGACGCCATCAATAGCAACCATCATCAGAACAAGTAAGCCGGTCCCCCAATGCGGCAGCACGCTACCCAAAATGAATATCAATCCCAGAATGAACCAGAACAGAGCAGTGCCATTGCGATGCCTGTTGCCGCGATCCTTGAAGTTCAGCGTTGCAAAAACCAGCAACACAAGGCCGGTCAGCACATAGACTGTGTTGAGACTTAAGAGCGCTTTTAAGATGGTGTTGACTGAAGCTATCGCGAGAACCTCGATCTTCCACCGACTCGAACAGAAATCGCGTTTCGTGTCGTTTCCTGTTTGGTCTGGTGAATCGTATTGTCGCCCTGGTCGTTAGTGCTTTGCTGCGAGCCGTCTTCGTTCTTTTATATCAAGCAACCAAAACTGAATGGCGCCGAGAATGACTGAGATCACCACAATCGGAATGGCAAACAGCACCAGGCTCCAAAGGTTGACTGTATACCCAAGCCCTTTCATCACGCCGTACACAAGCAGAATGCCCGGCAACACCGGGGAAAGATTTTGGCCATAGAAATTTCCGTAGTTCTCGCTCGCAGAGTTCGCGGCTTTGATTTGCTCAATCTCAGCCGCGGGAAGACTCTCGACAGTTTTTGCGCGTGCAGTCGCTTCCGCCGCACCAAGTGACATGGGGAAAACGAGTGGCCGTACAAAGGCGGGATGCCCGCTCAGCCTGATGCCGAGAATACCCATCAGTATGCGAAAGAGTTGATAGACAACCAGCAACCTGCCGACCGTCGCGGCCTTCATACGACGAACCAGACTAGCGGCCTGTTCTTGTAATCCGTAGCGCTCCGCCAATCCAATCGCCGGCAAGGTGATGATGAAAAGAATCATCAGACGGTTATCAGCAAAGGCCCGGCCCAGCATGTTAATGATGCCTTCCTGTCCCGGCTTTGTGATTAGCGGCAGGCTCTGAAAAATACCTTCGCCCGAAAATAGTGGCAGACCGGCGATGAGACCGGTGACCAGTCCGGCTGTGACTACTACCAACGTCGTACGCAGCCGGAACGCGAGGCCGATAATCACTATGGCTATGCCGCTAAGCTTGAATAACTCGGGGACCTGCACGTTCACCTCCATGATGACCGACGTTCAGCATGCAAGAACATTTTCCATTTGTCATTCGACATTTGTCATTTGGTGGATTCAAAAGACGTGCAACTTGCATGAGGGACTGGAGACCGAAGACCATAACCACCGAATCGTCATCGCCGATCCGCAGAGCGTCGTCCGTTCCACCTAGCCCTCCCGGTCGCAATGACAAATGAAAAATGCCCAATGACGAATGGAAAATGTTTTATCCCGCCTACTGCCTACTTCACGTACTCCCAGTGCCAGGGCTCATAGCAGTAAGGACGAAAGCCGTAGCGCTCCGCGTTACGCACCAGCCACTGGTAGACGCGCGTCTGGACCTGTAAGGCACGATTTGAATCTCGAGTATCAACCGGTTCACCGCCCACGTAAACATCGAGCGCGCGCCCGGTGAAATGTGGACTGTTAACGGCCAGACCCGCGGGGCCGGAATTGGGCGACTCGCGCCGCAACTTTTCCTGATATTCGGGGGAACGAAACGCGGAGATCACCTTCAAGTATTTCTCCGCGGGCGCAAGCTCGCCGTGCGAATTGTGAGCGAGACCAAGCGAACTGTCGGCCACTGCGGCGGCAACCATGCGTTTGTATGCAGCATAAGTTTTATGCTCAACGCGCCGCAGTTCTTCGGCGCGGGTCGGGTCGTAGAAATCAGAGATCGGCGCGGTGAGTAATTGGTCTGCTGGCGCTGGGCTGCGATCCTTCAGTCGCGCCTCCTGCCAAACCTTGATCATCGCGTAGAGTGTTTCATCATCAAGTATTCCGCTCGACTTCAAGCCTGCCTTCTGCTGCCAATGTGCGAGGCCCGCGGCAAATTGCGGGCTGCCTGAGTCGTTTTTGGTATTTATCAGCCGGTTAATTAGCGGGATGTAGATATACCAACCGCGCTGCGGTTTTCCGCCGAACATCCATTTCAAGTCGTTGCGCAGCTGTGCGTTGGCGGTCGCAGCCGCCGCGTTGCTGGATTTACTCGCTGATTTCGATTGACCGCTTCCTGGTGGTGACGATGTAAACACCAGCACGGCGAACAATAAGCCGATAACGAGGAGTAACGCGCGGCTGTGAACCGTGTTTCGCTTCATGCAATTGCTTCTGGATCTCTCAAATGATTTGCTGGGACCGCGGGCGTCTCGCCCGCATGCGGTTCATTACCAGGCAAGGTTGAGCTGTCAGAATTTTCGTGCTTCGCGCTCATTGCGGGCGGGACGCCCGCGGTCCCAGCAAATCACTTGACCGGCACACCCATTTCTTTTTGTCTCTGCAAAGCGCGCTCGACAGTCAGAAAATTTTTCTTGATCAGGTCACGATAAACTTGTGGGCCTCCTGCCGGATATTTCTCAGGATGCTGCAACATGTAGTTCACGATCGAGAATAGCGACTCACGCATGCCTTGCAAATTTAACGAGTGCTTTTGTTCATGGCGGCGGCAACTGATCAAAGTCTTTTCTACAATCGCTAACGGATAGCGAGCGAGCACACGCATGAAGAATTCGAAGTCTTCGTTATACAAAACCGTTTCGTCAAACAGGCCGACGCTTGTAAATACGTCGCGTCTAAGTAATGCGTCTGAACAGGAGGGGAGGAATCTGGGGAAAAAATCGTGCTCAACCTTAGGAAAGTAGCTGCAGTGCTTGTCGATAAATCTGCGGTCAAAACCCTCCCATCTTTTTTCGGAAACCTCGTCGGTGTTCTCAACGATCACCCGACCGTCCTCGATCACGCGAAAATAGCAAGCCACCAGGGCATCAGGGTGAGCCTGCGCGGCGGCCCACTGTCGCTCCATCTTATCCGCGTCCCATAGATCGTCGGAATCCAATAAAGCGATCCAGTCATGCGTACTGTGGCGAATCCCGGCGTTTCGCGCCCGCGAGAGACCGCGCTGCTCTTCTAACACCACTTTGGCGCCTAGTTCCGATGCTATCTGTGCTGTCCGGTCGGTACAGGCGTTGTCCACCACGATGATCTCTGAGACCTTCAGAGTTTGAGCATGCACACTCTCGATAGCCTGACCGATAAAGCGCTCGGCGTTGAGAGCCGGTATTACAACTGAGACGGGAAGGCTCATCTTGAGTAGTGGTGGATTTTCGCTTCGTCCTCTCATTAACACCGGGCTTTAGCCCGGTGAATCCAGAACCACACGAAACAGGAAACCGTTTAAACGGTTTCTTTTTCTTCACCCCCTGATCACCGGGCTAAAGCCGCGGTGTTAATGAAAAAAATTTAACGCTCAGAACTGCAGCGGTTTCATCAGCTGCCTGGATTCGCTACTTCTTGCGCGGAACGTTCAGGTTTAGCTTAATGACAACTCCATCGCGAATCAGATCGTCAGCCTTCCCTGCGTAGACTATTCCAAAGTCTTTTCGATTAATCGAAAACTCCGCGTTGATGGTCACATTTTCCGGAGTCACATTAATGGTCGCCGGAAACGAAATCGACTTCTTCACTCCATGCAGATCAAAATTGCCGGTGACGTTGAAGGTCTGGGCGCCAGTCCCCGGCTCAATCTTCGTGGAGACAAAAGTTGCCTTGGGAAACTTCGCGACGTCGAAAAAGTCCGGCGTCTTCAGGTGACCCGTTAGTTGATCATCATCCGCTACGACCGAACTCGTATCGATATCGATGGTCACTCGACCGGCGGGAATGTTGTTTGGGTCCAGATCTATCTGACCGGAGAACTGCTTGAACGAACCGTTGTGACTGCGGGTGACTTTGGACGCAACGAATTCCACCTTCGAGTTCGCGGGAGAAATTGTGAGCGTTTCAGTTCCCGACGATTTGGGAGCGTTTGATTCCTGCTGTGCATTGGCGACGGTGGCCTTCTGCTTGTTTGCCGACGGATCTGAGCATCCATAGGTTAGCGCCGCAATGATCATCAGAATTGCTATGGACAAGTGACTTCGCATTTCGTTCCTCTCTTTTCCAATAAGGGTTAAAAGCATGGGGCCTCGATTTCGGATTGCGGATACGGCTTACTCCGCAGCAGGTTGATATTAGGGCATCAGATTGCTTATGACCGATTGTGAATTCGAAATCTGTTTACAAATACGACAGCCACCAATCGCGGCGGCGCGCCTTCACACCGGCAAACCATTTGCACAACGGATAGAGCAATAGTACGCCAACGAGCCAGCAGACATAAACCACCGCGAGGTTGAAACCCACGCCAGGCGGTGGCGGTGCAACTCCCCTCATATTGCCAAGCAGCCAACGCCAGGGTTTGCCCGTGGCGGCATGAACAATAATTGATATCAGGTGCGCGGCTGGTCCAAGGCTGACAGTCTGTTGTTCCACTGTGTCCAAGACCTGTGATCCGGAACCGAATTAGAATTCAGGGGCAAGCTCCTCAACTAGCACGACCGATTCACCGGTGATAACGACCTCGCCTTTTTGGTTTTTGGCAACGCCCTCCATGGTGACGATCTGCTTATCTTCGCGCACGCGCGTCACCGTGAGTTGTGCCGTGATCGTATCACCAGCAAAGACCGGGGCCACAAACCGTAGCGATTGGGAAAGATAAATCGCGCCTTCGCCCGGGAGTTGATGGGCGATGATCGGAGAGAACAGCGAGCCGGTAAGCATGCCGTGACTGATGGGTTGGCGGAAGCGAGTACGGTGCGCGTGCTCTTGGTCGAAATGGAGCGGATTGTGATCGCCGGTCAGATCGCCGAAGGTCTGGATGTCGGCCTCGGTGATCGTCTTAGTAACAGAAGCGCTGTCGCCTACTTTGATCTTCATTGCCTGTTCCGTAGCGGTTTATGAAATCCTCTGTGCACCCTCCGGGTTCTCTGTGACTCTGTGGTGAGTTTTACCTAACGTTTACCACCACAGAGACACAACCCGGCCAAGGCCGCAACCAACTGAACCGCTGAAAGAAATCATTCAACCAGCCTGCGAAGCTGGCGGACAGAGTGGTAGCCCCAGGCGAGGGCAGCCGAGCCTGGGGTAACGCAAACCAAAATCTTCGGAGCCCACGAAGTGGGCGAAAGATGAAACGTTCAAAGTAGCTCCTGATCATAGTGGCTCAACAAATCCAACTGACTACTCCTCTGTCGCCCACTTCACGGGCTCAGTTCAGTTTTGGCTGTCACCCCCAGGCTCGGCTGCCTCGCCTGGGGCTATCACTCTCTACGCCCGCTTCGCGGGCTCATTGGATGCTTTCCTCCAACTTATCTCCAACTACAGCACTAAAACTTTGCCAAGAAAGCAAGAAGTTGTTTGTTTGTACTACAGAGAACTCAGAGCAGAAGCTGAAATTTCGCCACTGCCCGATGGTTCCCTCTCTTCTAAATCAACTCGATCACACGCACCGAAAGGATTTCCGGCAGAGAGCGCAAGGCATCGAGCGTTTCCCCGTCAGCGGCCGCATCTACTTCAATCACCGCCATCGCTTCCCCGCCCCGCTCACGCCGTCCAAGATGGAAGCGGCTAATATTAATTTCGTGTTCGCCGAGTATTGTCCCGACGCGGCCTATCACTCCCGGCACGTCGCGATTGCGCATTACCAGCATGTGCCCGCGAGGCGTGGCCTCGATATGGAAGCCGTCGATTTCCGTGATGCGACCTTCGCGTGCTTGTTCGCCAAAGCCAAATATCGTTCCGGCCAGCGACTGCTCGCTGCCGCCACTCAAAACGTGGGTGCGGATTCCGGGAACGAAATCCGCAGTCGCGCGGAAGTAACTGGTAGTGACCTTGATGCCACGTTCTTCAGCAATCAGAAATGCATTGACGGCGTTGACCCTGGCGCTGACGTCGCGCAGTAGTCCGGCCAGAAACGACCTCGTCACCGGCGCCGCGTTCAACTCGACAAGCTCGCCCGCAAATTCGATTTTCACTTCGCGTACAGCACTGTCAACGAGCTGCGCCTGAAAGCGGCCGAGCTTTTCCGCGAGTTCAATATACGGCCGGAGGAGGGCCAGCTCTTTCGTTCCCAGCGCCGGAACATTCACCGCGCCGCGCAAGGCGCCGCTCAAAAGATAATCGCGCATCTGTTCTGCGACGGTGAACGCGACGCCCTCCTGAGCTTCTGTGGTCGAGGCGCCGAGGTGTGGCGTTACGATAACTTCATCGAGCATTAGCAAGGGATGGTCTCGAGCCGGTGGCTCTTCAACGAAGACATCCAGCGCCGCCCCGGCAACCGTCCCCGATTTGATCGCGTCGTAAAGCGCGCTTTCATCAACTAACCCACCGCGAGCGCAGTTGATGATGCGCACGCCTTTCTTCATCTTCGCAAAAGCGTCGCGACCAATTACGCCGCGTGTTTCCGCCGTTAGCGGCGTGTGGACTGTAATGAAATCAGCGTTCGCAAAAAGCTCATCCAGTGGCGCCAACTCAATCTCCGCGTCACGCGCCTGCTCCGGAGCAATGAAGGGATCGAACGCAACTATTTTCATCCCAAACGCGCGCGCGCGCGCCGCCACTGTGCGCCCGATCCTGCCCATACCAACTATCCCGAGCGTCTTGCCTTGTAGTTCAACTCCGATGAAAGTCTTTCGCTCCCAGCGGCCCGACTTGAGACTCGTATTAGCCTGGGGAATGCGACGGGCCAGCGCGATCAGCAGGGCGATGGTGTGTTCAGCCGTGGTGATCGTGTTGCCGTCAGGCGCGTTCATTACCACGATGCCGCGCTCGGTCGCCGCCGGCACGTCAATGTTGTCCACCCCCACGCCGGCGCGGCCGACTACGCGCAGCGCGGTCGTGCTGTCCATCAAGTCGCTCGTAACTTTCGTTTCACTCCGAACAACCAGGCCGGCACAATCCTTTAGCGCCTCGCGCAATTCGTTCTGGCCCAGGCCAACACGCTTCTCGACAGTTATGCCCGCATCGCGTAATGGTTGCAGACCGCTGTCGCTGACCTCATCGGCCACGAAAATCTTGATTTGTGAAGGTGTCATGAAACCTTTTGCTTACGATTGATGGAGTTCTTGGTATAAAGAAGTGGTATGGTAACAGCCTGTTTGATGTCCGACAAACCTGGCTTTATTTTGGCGTGCGCTTACCTGTCAGCGCTTTGGTCTGCGGCGGCTTGACGCCGCTTCGGTTTAAAGTCTTCTCCTGCTGCAAAGGCTGCGACAGGTCGCAGCCGAACAAAGCGCTGACAAGTCAGCGCACTCCAAAAATCGGAGATAATACCGAATGGAAATTCTTGTTTACCATCCGGGTGCGCCTAACGTCGAAGAAGGCTTTACCCTGGCGCAGCTTCCGGAGCTACTCAAAGATGAGCAGGCCGTCATCTGGGTCGACATGGCCCAACCAACGAAGGCAGACGAGGACGTGCTGTTGAATGTCTTTAATTTTCACCCGCTCACAGTTGAGGATTGTCGTGAGAATCGACACTATCCCAAGGTCGAAGAATTTCCCGGCTACCTGTATCTGATTGTGCATGGTGTTCGGGCAGACACGAGTCCCGATCATTTCAATACAATCGAGCTCGATGCCTTTCTTGGTAAGAACTACGTTATCACTTATCACCACGATGAGTTTCGCAGTATCGACAACGTCAAGAAACTGATCCACACCACTCCAATTATTTGCCAGCGCGGTGCGGCTTTTTTACTACACCAGATCCTCGACCAGATTGTTGATTACTATTCTCCGGTGCTGGACGACTTTGACGAACGCATCGATGAGCTCGAGGCGAACATCTTCGGGCTCAAGCGCCCGAGCAATACCATCCTCGAAGACATTATGGATTTGAAACGCGGCGTGTTGCGCCTGCGACGAATCTCAGCCAAGCAAAGAGAAGTGTTGCTTAGAATCAGCCGCGGGGAGTTTCCTCTAATCGACGCGCAGATACTGCCGTTCTATCGAGATGTTCACGATCACATTGTACGGGTCACGGACTTGGCGGAAAGTTATCGAGATCTGATCAGTGGTTCACTGGAAGCCTACTTGTCCGTGGTCTCGAATCGGATGAACGAGATCATGAAGGTGCTCACGATCTTTTCGGCGATCATGCTGCCGTTGACGTTCATCGCCGGCGTCTATGGGATGAACTTCGACAACATGCCGGAACTTCACTCTCGCTTCGGCTATTACACAGTTTGGGGAATCATGCTCGTGGTCGCAGGGGGAATGCTGTACCTCTTCTGGCGGGCCGGCTGGATCGGACAGGGTCCGCCGCGGAAAAGAGATGAAGGGATCAAGGCAGACTGAATATAGGCAGATACTGCAGCAAGCGTGGCGGGGCAAGGCCCCTTCCCAACCTGAGAGCCGACTTAAGTCGAGTCTCATTCGTGATGGAAAGGCTTTCAAGGTTGGAGTCTATATGGGCCAGCAGAGAAGCTCTCAGGTTGGGAAGGCGGGCTCGCCCCCGCTCTGAGGTTTTTGGATTAGCTCACATCAGGATCGACTTCGTCTGTCTTGTTGAGTACCTCATCGTCGCCGCCATCAGGTGAAGGCACCTTGGATTCACGGGCCGTGCTCCCCGATTCTGAATTAGAGCCTTGCTCGTTCTTGTTGAGGTCTGCCAGCGTCTCCTTGCTGGTAGCCTCAGAGTCAACCACTCCACTATCCGGCCTTTGCTTCTTTGAGTCCTGCATTTATTTCCCCTTATACAAACCAGCTAATCACAACTGCCACGGCAACCACGATTGCTGCATAAACGCCCGCTACGATGTCGTCTGCCATTATTCCAAGCCCCGCTTCCAACGATTCAAGTCTACGAGCGGGATATGGCTTAACGATGTCAAAAAATCTGAAAAGGATAAACGCGAGGATCGCCGTCCACCAAGCAGTTCCCAGGATAAATGGCACGGGTATCAGGGCAATGAACTGCCCCGCAACCTCGTCTATTACAACCTTGCCGGGATCTTTTTTGCCTGAAAGCTTTTCAGTACGAGACGCAGCCCAGGTTCCCGCCAGTGAGATTGCAAGAATTGCAACTAACTCAATCGCGATAACGCCATAGTAAACATGAAATAGATTGAAGTTTCGTCCGGCGCCGGCGTCGAAGAAAAATTTCATCGCGGCGCCGCGAACCAGAGCGTAGACGCCGATGCCGACCAGCGATCCCCAGGTGCCCGGCGCGAGTGGCAGATAGCCGACTCCGCAGGTAGCAATGGCGAGAGCAAGATAATCTTTCGGAGTGCGGACTGTTCGTTGTGGAGTGATTTGGCCGGCAGTGATAACTGTCGGATTCAACTCATCACTGGATTCTTTGATGGCCATTACTGCTTAGCTTCTGAACGTCGAATCACAGCGGCTTTGCCTCGACCGAATAGCTGTCGACGATTCGCCCAACAAGATCGTACTCCTGCGCCTCTGTGATTAAGACATTTACCATTTCGCCAGGGACAGGCGCGAATCCTTCAGGCGCGTCGTTGATAAGAACGCAACCGTCAATATCAGGCGCCTGGGTTTCCATTCTTCCCTGCCATATTAAGTCGCTCTCGGCGGACTCACCTTCAAATATTACTCGAACCCGCTGACCAATCATCGCCTTATGCTTTCGTTTCGCAATCTTCGCCTGTTCCTTCATCAAACGCGTGCGACGCTGTTTCGCGACCTTCGGGTCAACCTTGTTCGGTAGATCGTATGCCGCCGTGCCTTCTTCATCGGAATAAGTGAAGACTCCAACACGATCAAACTCGACGTTTTTGATGAATGTCAGTAGCTCTTCAAAGTCTTCATCAGTCTCGCCGGGAAAACCGGTGATGAAAGTGGTGCGCACGGCAATCCCGGGCACGCGGTCGCGTACTCGCTTGATCAGTCTCTCCAGCGAGGCGCGATTGCCGCCACGCTTCATCAGTTTCAAAACATTCTGAGAGGCATGCTGCAAAGGCATGTCGAGATACTTAACAGCCCTGGGTTCTTCCGCCAGTACGTCAAGGAACCCGTCACTGATGTGCGTTGGATAGGTGTACATCACGCGTACCCATTCGATGCCAGCCGTGTGCGACAACTCGCGCAGCAGATGCGCCAGCGCGTCGGGCTTGCCCAGGTCTTCGCCATAGCGGGAGGAATCCTGTGCGACCAGTATCAACTCTTTAACGCCCTCTTCGGCGAGCTGGTGCGCTTCTGCGACGATGGAGCCGAACCGACGGCTGCGAAAATGGCCGCGCATCTGCGGAATAAAACAAAAGGCACACGGACGGTCGCAGCCTTCGGCGATTTTGATGAACGCGTAGTGGCTTGGTGTGGCCAACACACGCGGTGTCGATTCATCGTAGAGATATGTGGAGCTTTGCTTGCCGAGGGAGACGATGGGGAGTGAACGCGTGTCTGTCTTCGGATCGCAAACCGCGAGGATGTCGTTGATCTGACTGGTGCCGATAAAAGCGTCGACTTCGGGCATCGCTGCCTTCAGTTCATCGCGATAACGCTCAACCAAACAGCCAGCCACAACTAGTCGCGTGGCCTTACCGTCAGATTTCAAGCGTGCCGCTTCGAGAATCGTATCGATAGATTCCTGCTTGGCAGAATCGATGAAGCCACACGTGTTCACGACAACCGTGTCAGCTTCGCTGGCGTCCGCGGTTAGTTGATAACCGTTTGCCTTGAGCTGTCCCATCATCACCTCACTATCGACGAGGTTTTTGGGACAACCGAGACTGATAAATCCAACTTTCTTCATAGTATGAATCTTAAAATGAGACCTTAACTAAGACCGCCTTCCGCGGCCCTCATCTCAGACAATTGCCTTCTGCCTTCTGCCTTCTGCTTTCTGCTTTCTGCTTTCTGCCTGCTGCTCTCTCAGCACTCAGTACCCATCACGTCCTTTCCAGTTCGTTCAGAGTCCTTTCAATCTCCCGCAGCTCGAGCGGAGAAAGCTCCTGCCCACCGAATCGTACGCGGTTATAGGCGCGCGTAATCTGTAACGCTGGTTGCAGACCGAGCCCGGTGGCAAACTCCAGCGGTGTAAGATCCGGATTGCGTTCGATGCCCTGGCGTTCCAGTAAAGCGATCAGGCGCTGGTAAAAAACTATTGCCGAGGTCTCTGTTTTTTCACGGTGCCGCTTAAAGCTCAAAGCCCAGCGCCAGCCAAAGCGACGCGCGCGTATCGCCACAAACAAAATCAGCAAGACTGCAGCGATACTTAGGCCAGTCAATACCAACGTCCGGCCGTACAAAGAACCAGTCCGTCGCAAACCTGCGACTAAACGATCAAGCCAACCACGGTACTGATTGACGTGTGCGCTAACCGAAGCTGCCAGCGAGCGCTGTTCCTGCTGGTCGTAGCCGACGACGTATTGAAACCAGAACAACTCCAGGGCCTCAGCATACTTTCCCAGTTGTGCAGCGATCCCGGCGCTGACCGGTTCGGCTTTTCCAGCCGCAGGCGTTGGATCAAACGTTACCCAGCTCTGGTTCTCCGGAAAGTAAACTTCCACCCACGAATGCGCATCGCTTTGCCTAACTGTGTAGGCACCGGCAGCATCGTTGTACTCACCGGGCAGAAAGCCATTGACGACCCGCGTCGCGATACCGCGAGTTCGCAACATCACAGCCATGGCGGTTGAAAAGTATTCGCAGTGTCCCGTTTTTACATTAAAGAGAAAATCGGTGAGCGGATCGGGTCCACTGGCCCGCATCTGAAGACTGTAACCAAATTCCTTTTGCAGATGCGTTTCGATCGCTTTCGCTTCGTCGTAGCGATTGCGCGCGTGAGCATTCACCACGATCGCATTCGCGAGCGCGTCTATCCTCGGATCGAGTGATGCCGGCAGTTGCAGGTAACGTCCGAACGCCGCGGGATATAAGCGAGAGTCGCTACGCAGCAACGACTCATCCGGTTCGCTCACGTCCGAAAGCACCTTGTAGATCAAACGCTCAAAGTCGTGCCGGCGAGTTTGTATTGAACCTTCTCCATCAACGAGCACAAAAGGAAGGTCGCCCTGAACCGCAACCGGACGCGAGGCCGCAAAAAGAGCCGGCGAGCCGATCGGCTCAAGAAAAACTGTTTGAGTTGTCAGTCGATGCAGAGCTTCGGTGGTGCCAAGCTGGAAAAACCCCCGGTCCTTCTCTTTTTTGATACTGCGGCGAGCCTCTCCGGACTTTCGCCAGCCGCGGCCAGTGAACTCGTCGAGCGCCACACCCCGCCACCTGAAGGCGTTGCGTGGCTGTGCGTCTTCGAAGCGAACATGCATTACAACCGCATTGTCGCGCTTCAGGTCCCCAATCTCTCCAAGAGTTACGCTCTCCGAGAATCCCGTGAAATTTGTTAGCGCTCCGCCTGAGCGGCTCAACATAGCGGCCCCTGAACGGGGCGCCGCCAAAAATAACGGCACCGCCAGGACAAAGGTCAAAAGGAGCAGAACGATTGCGACCAGCGGAAGCCGATGCGCCTCCACGTTTCGCTTGCCGGCGCGAGCGCGCGCCCGCTTGAAGATGCGGGAGTCAGGCGGTACGAGCAGATGTGTTTCAGTCAGCGGAAGCGATCGTTTTGATTTTTGGATCTCGAAAGCGATGATCGTGGAAACGCTGCAGAGCAGGTACAAGGTTAGAGTGACCAGGAATACCGGACTGAAACTGAGGCCCGCGGCCAGCAGCACTTCGAAGAAAGAAATTAGATAGAGAAAAACCCAATCGCGGTCCCGCTTCTGCTGTAACAGTTTCACGGCCGAGAGAAACACGATGAGGTGTGCCAGGGCAGTGACGCCCACTCTGCCGGCCGTCTCGCCAATGTTTTGCTGAAGTTTCCAATCAAGCAGGAACAGCGGAATAGATAGCAACACAACTACCAGAACCGTGCGTTCTGAAAGTTGCCACTTCGTCCCCTCCGACTTCCAGGAGAAGATCATTACCAGCCAAAACAAAACGGCGAGTGCCGGCGACAGCCCACCTGCAAGCAACAGCGCGAGCGTGGCAACTGCGATCATCGCATAAGAGAAAATCTGAAAGTAGGTCTTGAACTTCATGCGAAGCATCGCGCTCAGCGGCCACTGCTATTTTTGTGTTAGGCGAATTTCGAAAAGCTTAGGCCAGAGCTTTCCGGTGACGAAGAGTCTGCCACTACCCTCGTCGTACGCAATACCGTTCAGGACGGCCTCTTCGTCCTGTACTTCACCCGGCGCCAGCAGTCCCGCGAGATTAATCCAGCCAGCTACCTTGCCCGTTTTAGGATCGATGCGAGCTATTCGGTCGGAGTGCCAGATGTTGGCGTAGATTTCACCCTGCACATACTCGAGTTCGTTTAGTTCTTCCACCGCCGTGTGCCCGTCAAGCACTGCGATCGTTCTTGTGACCTGGAAGTTGTCAGGGTCCAGGAATCGGACTCGATTGGTGCCATCGCTCAGGATTAGAGACTGGCCATCATTCGCGAGTCCCCAGCCTTCGCCGGTGTACTTGAACTCGCCCGTCTTTTCGAAGGTCAGGGCGTCGTAGACAAAACCGAGCTGATGTTGCCAGGTCAACTGGTAGATCTTCCCTTTCAGCAGCGTTATACCTTCGGCGAAGTAAGGAGGGGGTACATCAACCTTTTGCACGACTGCTCCGGTCTCGGGCCCCACCCGTCTCAGGCTGGAGTGGCCCACCTCGCCGGTACTTTCGAGGAGATTGCCGCCATTGAAAACTAATCCCTGAGTAAATGCGTCGCGGTCGTGCGGCCAGGTGTGAACGATCTCATAGCCGTAAAGAGTAGGTGACTTTTCAACTGGAGGTTTCGCTGGTTCGCAGGCGTTGAAGGAAAGCACCAGCGCTAATATTGCGGGCAAACGGATCAGGGTATACATATGCAAACGAGAAATCATAGGAGACGTGACAGAATTTATCGACAAAAGGCCGACGCAGTGTCGACTCTAGCCCAGCGTAATTATGAGAGACATCCCAGCTTAACATCAGCTGAGCTCTCCACATAAACCGCGAAGTCGCAGTCAGATGAGAGCCGGTCTCCGATATACCCAAGGCCGCCGCTGTGACAGGAATGCATACGCTTCGCGTTGAGCACATTGTGAGTGCTTTTGATGCAATCAACATCTGCGTGGCGCGACGGATACCCCTTGTTCAACTAAGAGCTTTCGCTCCTCCGCCGTCGTGAACACTTCATGATAGAAGGCTTTTATGGCTTCGCCGTAGACAGGCTTGGTGACCGTTTATCGGTGTCGATATTTGTTGGCACAACCGTTGCCCTTCCAGCCTGACATGGCAGCAGAGATCACTGTAGCGCGTACACCCTATGGCGTTCCGCGACGGAAGGTTTTGAGGTTCAGCGGGCCAACGGTAAGCAAGGCTCGAAGCACTCTGCGACTCTTCGCGACGATTGTCGCCTTTTCGCTTCTCGTTGCTCTCACTGTTACGACCGGCATCGTGATTTCTTCATACAACACGTTTGCTGCACTTATCGATCAGCAAATCGCGGGTGGTTATTTAAAAAGCCATGCCGGACTTTATGCGGCTCCGCGCGTGATCGAGAAAGGCGCGCGCCTGAACAAGGAACAACTTCTGGCGACTCTGCAACGGGCCGGATACGCTCAGAACCAAGCCAGCAATATCTGGAACGGAAGTTTCAAAGTCAACGATAACGAAGTCCGAATCCAGCCGCGGCAGACAGCCGCGAGTCACGAGTGGATCAGCGTGAAGTTTGATAATCAGGGATACATCTCGGCGTTGAACGCGAATGAGGGCGGTGCGCTCAACAGCTACTCTCTTGAACCGGAACTGTTAACTGCGGATGCGTCCGTAAAGATTGGAAGACCGCAAAACCTAACCTTTGAAGAGCTTCCACCGGTGCTGGTTAACGCCATACTCTCGATCGAAGATCGAAGGTTCTTTGCACACAACGGACTGGATGTTTGGGGCATCGGGCGATCACTTCTCAATATTAGCTCGCGCGGCAAACTCCACTTTCGTCAGGGTGGTTCAACGATCACCCAACAACTAGCCAAGAACGTTTACCTGACTCCAGAAAAAACTCTGCGGCGAAAATTTGATGAGGCTTTGATCGCGGTGGCGCTGGAGAATCGCCTTTCAAAGCAGGACATTTTTGCGTTGTACTGCAATGAGGTCTACCTGGGCCAAAGAAGCGGCGTCGGCGTAAGGGGTGTGGCCCAGGCCGCCAGGGTCTTCTTCGGCAAGGAACTGAAGGATCTCTCCCTTACGGAAGCTGCAACCATCGCCGGCATGCTTCAGAGTCCCGCTCGTTATGCGCCTGATAGACATCCCGATGCCGCTCGCGAACGACGGGATCAAGTGCTGGCGTCAATGGTGCGAAACGGTGTTATCGATTCTGAAGAAGGGTGCGCTGCCCAAACATTGCCGGTGTCAGTCGCGGAATTTTCAAGTGACGGCAACCAGCTAGCCCCCTACTATCTCGATGCCGTGAATCGGATACTGGAGAGTTCAGGCTCGGAGACGGTTAGCGAGCAGATCCTGCGCGTCCAAACCACGATTGATCCGGATCTTCAGTCGGCCGCCGAGCAGGCTCTGCTGAAACAATTGGACGCCCTGGGCAAGCGCGACCGGCGTGGGGCCAGTCCGCCGCAAGGAGCGCTGGTCGCGTTGGATCCGCGCACGGGTCACGTTCTGGCGATGGTCGGGGGTCGTAACTACGCCGAGTCGCAACTAAACAGGGCTACCGACGCCCAGCGACAACCTGGTTCAGTTTTCAAACCTTTCGTCTATTCAGCCGCCTTGGAATCCGGGATCTCGCCGTTATCGACCTATAGCGACACGCCACAGACTTTCCAATACGGCAACGCCACATATTCGCCGGGCAACTTCGGCAAGTCGTATTCAATGCACGACGTCTTAATGCGCGAGGGATTAATTCGTTCCCTTAATGTCGTTACCGTGGAACTAGCGATGCAAACAGGACTCGATCGCGTAGCGAACAGCGCGGTGCGATTTGGCCTGCGGCGGCCGCTTTCGTATCCGGCCATGGCTCTAGGCACGACAGAAGTAACGCCCCTTCAGGTTGCCGCAGCGTACGCCGCTTTTGTAAACGACGGAAAGATCGTTCAACCAACGCTGGTCGCGGGAGTTAGTGAGGACGGACAGGACCTGACAAACGCGCAAGACCTGACGAACTTAGCGCCACCTGCTACTCAGGTGATAAGACCTACTACGGCGTACATGATCACTGACATGCTGGCGGACGTAATGCGGCGTGGAACTGCAAGCAGGGCCAAAGCTGCTTTCAAGAATGTAGCGATTGCCGGCAAGACCGGGACATCGCGTGATGGGTGGTTTGTCGGTTACACACCCAATTTGGTATGCGCCGTCTGGATTGGCTATGACGACAATAAGCAGTTGGGTCTAACGGGCGCCGACGCAGCTTTGCCCGCGTGGATCGCGTTCATGAAGGAGGCGCTGGCACTTCGCCCGAGCCTGGGAGGAGCGACCTTCTCAAAACCTGCAGGAATCGTGACTGTACGAATCGATCCGGAGACAGGTTTTCTGGCGGGTCCAAGTTGTCCATCCAATGAGATGGTCAGCGTTGCGTCGCAATTTGCGCCGGTCGCAGAATGCTATAAGCACCGTCCCGAGTTCACCGATATACCAGCTGAAGAAAGCGCGGCGGAGCTGATCCCTAATGAAGCGGAGATCGATGCAGCACTTCAGGAGTTAGACACGGGCTCGGAAACAATTGAGAGCGCTGCGGACGAACCTGAGACGATCTCCACCTCAACCGCGGTAACGCCCAGCGATCGATCCACCAGTAGAGAATTGAATAAACGGAATCGTCCGGTCCTGGTTAACGACGTGCGCGTCAGGCCTGAAAAGAAGGTTGTTATCAAAGCTGACGAAGAGTAGGAGCCGTTTAACTTCGTGTTCGGGATGGGAACCTCGTGGATCAGTTCGCTAGGTAGAAGTTCTCAAAAAAGTTTACCGTGATGATAGTTTTCCCGGGAAGATTACGCCTTAGTGAATGAACTGGCAGGGGGCGCCGAATAACAAGACGGTCGGAAACTGAAAGCAACCAGGTCCATCGCGATTGAAGGCCCCAACTACTCACGCTCACTTGAAAGGTAAACGGATGAAAACCAAACTCACATTGGCATTGATAACATTCGTAGGGTTGATCGTACTGGTCGCCCAAGTTAGCGTAACAAGTTCGAAAGCAGCTGTGCCGCCGGGCGATCTCACCAACGCACATTACAAAGGCGGCTCGACGTTTAATCTCACTGGTGTTGGGCCAAACGTTGCGCGTTGTGGGGCGTTCCCGCAAAACATCGAGCTGTCATTCACCGGCTCAGGCATTGATACGGAAGGCGGCTTTAACAACGCCGTTTTCTCCGCATGTACTAACACCATAACTAATGAGGTATTTGATCTCAAAGCAACCGATACCTATGTGCAAAGCGGTGATCAGGTCTTTATCGAAGGAGATTCTTTCGTGCAAACCATTAACCCTGCGACCTGCGTGGCCACCAACTCACACGGCGTTCCCTTCCGCGTCGTTGGTGGAACTGGCGGGCATGCCGGCGCCACCGGCACTGGACGCTTTCATATTACGAGTAACCTGACTCCCTGCAATGGGCTCACGCCACCGGCGCAGGTTTGGTTTGAGGGTGTGATAAGCCGGCCACACTAAAGATTGATTGAGCGTTTGGTCCTTTGGGTTGAAAGCTTTTAGCTTAGCCGGAAGATTAAAGCCCGGTCGAGTTAACGAGCGGGCTTTTTAAATAATCCCGGCGACTTCCTACTTTCCTATCCCGACGCGTCGGGATTACCCGTGCAGTACCATCGGCTTCAGCAGGCTTAACTTCCGCGTTCGCCATGAACGAAGATCTGATTTAGGGACGACGTGAAGAACAACCTACCTCCAGTTTTGTAGTCTAGTCACGGAATGCAAAGCGGATCGGCCGGCGGCTGGATTATTTGTACCGCGTCGAGATTGTTTTGCTGCAGCAGCTTGTTAAGGGTCGGCAGCTTGTCGGAATTCATGACACGCCAACGCGCGAGATTTGTTCTCAACGCCTCACAGGCTACGGTGGCATTGGCGCGGGCCGACTGCGCCGGTCGCATATCGCCGCTTTCAATCATCGTCAGATAGCGCGCCAGGTCGCGGTTGATGAGACCAAAACCCGGTGCGGCTTGAGTGCCCTCAGCGAGCTCGGCGATCTGTTTTTCCAACGGTGTGATGGCATCCGTAAGCTCCTTAATTTCTGGTTTGCTCTTTCGCCGCTCAGCCATTGCTCTGCTCAAGGCAGCAAGATCGTAAAAGGATTTGTAACTCGAAGCCATGCCGTCAGTGATTTGCCGCGCCAAATCAAGTTGTGCCTGCAAATCAGCTTGCGACGTCGACACGCGCGGGTCAATTTTTACAACCAACGGCTCCCGGTGTGTTTCACCAGCGATTGTTAACACCACTTCATAACGGCCCGGAATGACGTAGGGACCGGGTGGTTGATGGCGGGGAGTTTGTCCGGCGATCGCATGATCGGGAACCGTGTATTCAGTGTAGTTGAGCAATCGTCCGCTGTAACCGAACGGCAGCGTGTCCGGGTGCTCCCATTGCAGGTTCCAAACGAACCGGTGCAATCCGGCCTTGGTCGATAATACTGAAGGAGGAGCAAACCAGAACTCGGGAGCATTCGCGAGACGCTCCTCGGCTGGCGGCGGGTTGCTCGAGTAGTGGCGTACAGTTCGCCCGTGCTCATCACGAATGTCGAGCGTAGCTTCTCCAGATACGTCTGACCGCAAGTAGTAATCAATAATGGCCCCGTCGGGTGGATTCTGTCCGGCAGCCGTGTCGGCAGGCAGCGGAGTATCGGGCCAGTTATCCCAACGCACTCGCATCGCAACTTCGGGCGGAAACAGTTGCACTATGGTCGCGCTGGTCTGGTCGTCCACTTTCCTTAACGGGGAAAGATTGTCTAATGACCAAAGCCCGCGGCCATACGTAGATGCAACCAGATCATTGCCATGAACCTTTAAATCGCTAACTGCGACCGTTGGCAAATTCAGACTCAACGACTGCCAGTGGTCGCCACCGTCGAAGGAAACATGCGCACCTGTTTCAGTTCCCGCGTAAAGGAGACCGGTTCGTGCTGGATCCTCGCGAACCACCCGAGCGATTCCCTTTTCGGGGAGTCCGGACACAATCTTCTGCCAGGTTCGTCCGTCGTCACGGGTGCGATAAATATAAGGATGGGAATCGGGGAACGCGCTGGCGACTGCATATGCGGTGTCGGCGTTGAGCGGCGATGCTTCAACCAAATTGATCGCGCCGCGTTCCGGCACTCCAGGCGGGGTGACGTTTTGCCAGGTCTTGCCGGCGTCACGCGTTAACTGCACCAGGCCTGTGCTAGTGCCAACCCAAATCACTCCCGCCTTCGCGGCTGATGGCGCAACAGTTTCAATTACGCCATTAACTGGGGTCTGAGGTTTATCGTCTTCTTCCTCATCCGCATCCGAGTGGTGACTCTTTTTAGCTGCAGGCTTTGTAGTCAGATCAGGACTAATCTCAGTCCAGGTCAGGGCGCCATCATTTGTTTTCAGAACATGTTGCATTCCCACATACAAAGTCTTTGAATCAGTGGGGGAGAAAACTAACGGCGTTTCCCACGTGTAGCGATACTTGGGTCCCGGCACGAAGACGGTCGAAAGCTGGTTTGTGTTGCGATCAAGCCTAAGCACGGTCCCAAACCAGCCGATCGAGTAAATGAAATTCGGATTGGCTGGATCGGGTGCAATGTAGCCACTCTCAAACGCACCCGAGGGAAACCAATCGCGGAAGGTTATCTGGCCAAAGTCGCTGCGACTTGGCACTACCACTGAGCCACTATCTTGTTGCGATGCGTAGAGACGGTAAGGAAACGCATTGTCGGTAGTAACGTGGTACATCTCGCCGGTTGGCTGATTGAACCACTCGGTCCACGTTAGCCCATTGTCAACGGTAATCACAGCTCCCTGATCCGTGCCCATTAAGATCCGGTTCGGATCGTCGGGCGCAATCCACATCACGTGTGGATCTTCTCCGCTCGGTGTGCCTTTCCAGGAGCTGAAAGTTTTTCCACCATCAAGCGAACGATATGTAGCTGTCTGGATCACGTGGACGTCGTCCGCGTTTTTTGGATTTACGAATATGCGGCTGAAATAGCCGCTGCCAATCACGCGCGCATCAGTCGTTGTTTTCTGCCAATTCTCGCCACCGTCGTCCGAACGATAAAACCCCTGATTCATGATGGCATATACGCGCTTGCCGGAAGTGCCCGGCGCAACGGCGACACCCACGCGGCCCTGACGTTCCGACGGCAAACCAATTCCTCCAACTGGTTGCCAGCTTGAGCCTGCATCATGCGACCTATAAATCAACGGTCCCGAGCTGTTTGGAGGCGGCTCGGTCCGACTGAATCTCACGGGGCCAGCGGCGGCGTAGATTGTGCGAATGTCATCGGGGTCGGCGCACATGTCGAAGACTCCGGTCCTTCCATCTTTGAAAAAAACTTTGTCCCAGTGCTTTCCGCCATCGGTTGTCTTGTAAATGCCTCGATCATCTCCAGGAACAAAAGGGCCCCTCGCCCCGACGATTACAATATTCGCATCATGGGGATCGACAATTAAGGAGGTGATTGAAATAGTTTCGCGTAAGCCAAGGTTAGACCAGGTCAGACCGGCATCAATCGACTTGTAAACACCGTTGCCTTCGAGATTTTCCCCTGTGCCGACGTAAATTATGTTGGGGTCCGAGGGTGCTAGTGCCAGCGCGCCGATCGCCGCCTGATGTGTGCTGTCAAAAATCGGCTGCCAGGTGCGACCGCCGTTGGTCGTCTTCCAGAGACCGCCGCCGGGCGTACCAAAGTAATAGATCGCAGGTTGGCCCGGAATTCCGGCTACCGTAGTCACGCGACCGGCGCGATGCGGACCAATCAGACGCCATTGCATACCTGAATAAACTGCGCTGCGATCTGTTTGCGCCGAGACTGACGCAGCAAGTGCCAGGCTCGTAGTTATTGCGAGAAGGGTCAGTGCAAGCGTCGCAAAGCGACTACGATAATCGAGTGAGAGTCTATTCATGGTTTCTTTCCTGAACTGCGTTTACTGTTTGCTGTTTGCTGTTTGCTCCAAGCCGCGATGATACGACCACGTCACTATTATCGTTTCACATTTGCGTGCAGGACGAAACCTTGGGTTGGGGGTTTTTATCAAGTCTCCTTAAGGTTTTCGGAGTGAGGTTGCCATAAGGCTTCAATGCAGAAACAAAA